>ENA-OQIM01000019-OQIM01000019.1-human-gut-metagenome-genome-assembly--contig:-NODE-19-length-42433-cov-3.264312_pt1 | contig 42433 bp, 49 predicted proteins | sample MGYA00242579_ERZ504744 | MGnify/ENA primary metagenome ERZ504744 (study PRJEB26092, sample SAMD00036441) | human gut metagenome | host: Homo sapiens | study: EMG produced TPA metagenomics assembly of...
CTCGACGCCCGCAGGCGCGAGCGTACGGGGTCGGCCGGCGCGCGGCCCGGCACATCAATCGCATCCTGCACCGCCAGCACCGTACGACCGCGGCGCAAAAACTGCGGGATAAGCCTCATGCACATCGAGATCATGAGCGCAATCACCGGTGCGGCATTACCCAGCAGCGCGAGCACCTTGTCGTATTCGAGCATCGACGCCGCGGCCCCAAACCACAGCACGCTCGCCACAAACAGCCCGCCCATGCACAGGCCGTATACCATGCTCTCCAGATACACCGCGCGCATGCCAATACGGAACAGCTCCGTCGAGCCCGAGGCGCTAAACAGAGGATTGACCAGCGCGATAATCAAAATCACTGGCAGCTGCCAGCGAAGCGCCCCCAACGTGCGGGCAGCCCCACGCGTCGCAATCCATACGCCAGCCCGCCCGCAAGTGACAGCGCAATCAGTACCGGCTGCATCGAGAACATAGTGAGCCCCAGCGTCAGCGCTATATAGAGTGCCGGCACAGCCGGATGCGACATCGAGAATGCCGCGACGGGCTCGTTGCCCGATTCCTCTCGCATGATATCCACGGGCACCCCATCCCCTCGCTCAAACGTCAACGCCGCAGCGCCGCCACCATACACAACCAGCGCAAACACCGCGTCAACGGCACCGACATCGGCGGCAATGCGTCAATCGTTACGCGCTCGTCATATGCCTGCGGTATCATATTGCGCCGTGTATCGTTTCCAAACACACGTCTCTATAACGTAACAGGAGATCACATGGACGCAACCGCAATTATCCTCGCTGCCGGCGAGGGCACCCGCATGAAGTCGAACCACTGCAAGGTTTCGCACAAGATCCTGGGCAAGCCCATGTTCAGTGGATCGTCGACGCCACCATCAAGGCCGGCTGCAGCCGCGTCGTGGTTGTCATCGGCAGCCATGCCGACGAGATGCGCGCCTCATCGACGGCGCCTACGCCAACAGCGCCACCAAGGTCGAGTGCGTCGAGCAGACCGAGCGTCTGGGCACCGGTCACGCCGTGAAGGTCGCACTCGAGGCCTGTGGCATCACGCAAGGCCCCGTCGTGGTGCTCAACGGCGACCTGCCGCTCATCACCGCCGACACCGTCGCCAAGTTCGCGCAAACCGTCGCCACCGGCGAGCTCGCCTGCACCGTCATGACCATGACCCCGCCCGATCCTTTCGGCTACGGCCGCATCAAGCTGGGCGCCGATGGTCAGATCGAGCGCATCATCGAGCAGAAGGACTGCACGCCCGAGCAGGCCGCCACGCTGCTGGAGTGCAACGCCGGCTGCTACGCTTTTGATGGCGCGCAGCTCGCCGCCCACATTAACGAGATCGGCAACGACAACGCGCAGGCCGAGTACTACCTGCCCGACATGCTCGAAATCCTCAAGGGTCATGGCAGGCAGTCTCCATCTTCCACTGCGACGACTACCGCGACGGCCTGGGCGTCAACAGCCGCATCCAGCTCGCACAGCTCACCGCCATCGCGCGCGACCGCATCAACGAGCACTGGATGGCCGAGGGCGTTACCTTCATCGACCCCACGCAGGCCTGGATCGGCCCCGATGCCGTTATCGGCCGCGATACCGTCGTGTGGCCGCAGACGCACCTGATCGGCCACGTCGCCGTGGGCGAGGAGTGCCAGCTCGGCCCAACAGCCGTCTCACCGACACCACCGTCGCAGCGGCTGCACCATCGATGAGACCATCGCCATCGAGCCGTCATCGAGAACGGCGTCGACTGCGGCCCGCGCGCCTACCTGCGCCCGGGTACCCACATGCTCGACGGCTCCAAGGCCGGCACGCACGTGGAGATCAAGAAGTCCACGATCGGCGAGGGCTCCAAGGTGCCGCACCTGTCCTACATCGGCGACACCACCATGGGCTCCGGCGTCAACGTGGGCGCGGGCTCCATCACCTGCAACTACGATGGCGTGCACAAGCACAAGACCGTCATCGGCAAGGATGCCTTCATTGGCTCCGACACCATGATGGTCGCGCCGCCAGATCGGCGACGGCGCGCTCGTGGCCGCTGGCTCCGTCATCACCGAGCCGGTCCCGGCCGACGCACTTGGTCTGGGCCGCGCCCGTCAGGTAAATATTGAGGGCTGGGCCGCCGATTACCGCCGACGCCTGCGCGAGGACGACGAGGTATAACGTTTTACCAAGCATCTAAGGAGCTGTTCCCATGGGGACGGCTCCTTTTTCTATGCTGACCTGCGCGACCGGATGAGTGGTCGGTTCGTGTCCGTTGACGGTAAAGACGTTATCAAGACTCGATAAACCCCGTCGCGCGGTTACAATGCAACAAGGCATCTATATGGCATTCGATATAAAGGAGAAGGGTAATGCCGATTAATGATCCCGAGAAGTCGGAGAATATGCGCAAGTCCATCCGCGTGTATTCCGGTTCCTCCAACCGTCCCCTCGCTCAGAAGATCGCTGAGTACCTTGGGTCGAGCTTTCGGGCCTTACGCTAAAGCAGTTCGCCAATGGTGAGATTTACGCCCGCTACGACGAGACCGTCCGCGGCGCCGACGTCTTCCTGATTCAGTCCGTGGCCGGCGGCAACGTCAACGACATGCTCATGGAGCTGCTCATCGCCACCGACGCTGCCAAGCGCGCATCTGCCCGCTCCATCACCGCCGTCATCACCCACTACGGCTATGCCCGCCAGGACCGCAAGGCCGGCCCGCGCGAGCCCATCACCGCCCGCCTCGTCGCCAACCTGCTCGAGCGCGCCGGTGTCAACCGCATCATCACCCTCGACCTGCACCAGGGTCAGATCCAGGGCTTCTTCGATATCCCGGTTAACCACCTGTCCGCGCTGCCGCTGTTTGGCCAGTACTACAACGACATGCACTTCGACACCGACAACCTGGTTGTCGTCTCCCCGACGTGGTCGCGCCAAGCCGCCAAGAAGCTGTCCGACATGCTCGGCTGCGACCTGGCCATCGCCCACAAGGGCCGTCCGCGCCACAACGCCGCCGAGGTCATGGGCATCATCGGTGACATCAAGGGCAAGACCTGCATCATCAACGACGACATGATCGACACCGCTGGCACCCTGTGCGCCAACGTCAAGGAGCTCAAGGCTATGGGCGCCGGCGACATCTACGTCTGCGCCACCCACGGCATCTTCTCCGGTCCGGCCATCGAGCGCCTGAACGATGCCCCCATCGTCGAGTGCGTCGTCACCGACGCCATCCCCGTCGAGGTCGGCGGCAAGATCAAGACCATCTCGGTCGCCGAGGAGTTCGCTCAGGCCATCTCCGCCGTTTACCACGAGGAGCCCGTCTCCACGCTCGTCGGCGGCGACTTCGCGCTGTAGTCCAACGCGTATCGCATCATCTTTGATGTTTTTAAAGGGTCGGAAGCTCGCTTCCGACCCTTTTTCTATTCCTCGCCAATCCGCCCTGGACAGTTAGTTCAGATACGTATTTTCTAAAGCTCCAAAGGTCCGTTCGGAGCCTTCTGAGCTCCCCGGCGGATGCCATGCCGCCCGAAGCTCATCGTTTTCGAGTACAACCGCCGCATATATTATCTTCAAATCGCCCTCGAAGGCCCTTAGAAACACCTCGAACGCCCGCCGCCTTATACGTATCTGAACTAACTGTCCAGTAGCCATCGTAAACCTTCTCGGCAGAGCTCAATTTCCTGCAATCCCCTCAACCGATTCCACCGATTTCCTAACACCCGGCCGTTCATGGCGCCCAGCACCCCGCTGAGCGAAAAGAACGGTATGGCGGTCGCATTCTGCCGCCAACTTAGTACGTTATAGCTATGACGACCGTGATTTCACATTTCTCCGCCCTCCGCGCAATTCGTCGCGCACGACGGGCGTACTCTGCCCTACCCTGAGCTCCATTGATAGTGAACAGCAAGCACAGGCCTTGGCTAGCTGCATTCCCAATAATGACGCGATAGACTTTGGCGCACTTTCGATACTCGACGCCTGGAATGAAGATGATTCCGAGCTGCTCGATCTTCTCGTTTCAAACGAAGGCAACCGACGCCCCGACAAGCGACTTCTTCAGCATATTCTCTCCGCTCCGCTTCCTGAAGGTGCAATTATGCACGTCGAGGCCGACATCTACGCAACGTCTCCTGCCATGACAGCCATGCTTTGTTCTAAAAATGAATCAGTCGCCAAAACCTTGATGCTTCTCATGGAACTGGTCGGAACTTACTCCCTTCCTCCCGGGGCAACATACCCCATTGCCCATGACGACATCTGGCCCAAGGGCGATGGCTACGAAGCGACGGGCGATCTTGATTGCCTGGCAACCAGTCAGCGGCCGAACAACAGAACGAAACCCGCTATGAACAGGCGCACTACAAATGCGAGCCCGCCACGACCATCGAAGAGCTCGAGGCGGTCGCACGGTTCGCCAAAAGTAGCTCATACGCCTCGTTTCGCACGGCAGTCAAACTCGCCCGGGCTGGATCCGCATCCCCAGCCGAATCCCTAATGTTTGCCGTTCTCGGAGCGCCCATGCGCTTTGGCGGATTCGGATGTTGCAGCCTGCCCATGGGAGGCCTGCTACTCAACCATCGAATCGACTTCGATACTCTTGCGGCCAACATGTCCTCGGGCATCCCCTATGCCATCTGCGACCTATATTGCCCGGCAGCCGGAGTCGACAACGAATACAACGGAATTGGGCATGAGCTTCAAAACGCTCGCATCCACGATGGCAATCGAAATAATGGCCTCAAGGCCATGGGCATCCACGTCCTGGTTATCAATCGCGACCAAATGAAAGACCTTGTTGCACTCGAAGCCTTCGCCCAAACGATGCATCGACTCGCAGGAGTCCGATTCCGGTACCGTATCAAGGGCTATCGCAAGCGTCAGGCCGCTTGGCTCAACGCTCTGCGGGCCGGAACCGGCCTCGCGCCGGTCTAAACGGCGAATCACCCGTGCGCCGTCGAGCAGGGCTGGGCAGTTAGTTCAAATACGTATAAATGGACGCATTGAATTAGACTGTTTTGCAGCTATCTCTATACCATTCGCCCTATTTGAAGGCAGGGTAGACTTCAAAACAGCGCCATATGGACTAACTAAAGCTCCAAAACAACGTATCGGCATTGAATTGAGTAATTCGAGTCCTCAGAACTTATACGTATCTGAACTAACTGTCCACCTCGGATTTCGACGTCCGTCCAAACGCCCCCAAACGCCCTCAATTACCCTCCATTTGACAGCGGCAACAGGGTCGCTCACCATAGCAGGCGACAAATCAACGAAAGGATGAACATGGCAGCTGCACAGCCGCTTAAGATTCGCATGGTTGCCGGACTCGGCAACCCGGGTGAGGAATATGCCGAGACCCGCCACAACGCCGGCTTTAAGGCGATCGATGAGCTGGCCCGTCAGGCCGGCGTCACGTACTGGAAAAACCAGGCCGGCGCCGAGGTCGCGCTCATCAATATCAACGATGCCGAGGAAGAGGGCGGCAAGCGCCAGATTGCGCTGGTCAAGCCGCAGTCATACATGAACACCTCGGGCGGCCCCATCTCCAAGCTCTGCCGCGAGTACAAAATCAAGGCCGAGGAGCTGCTCGTAATCCACGACGAGCTCGATATTCCCGCCGGCGATGTGCGTGTTAAGGTGGGCGGCGGCCACGCCGGCCACAACGGCCTGCGCTCCATCATCGACAAGATGGGCAGCCGCGACTTCAGCCGCATCCGCACCGGTATCGGCAACCCTCCCGGCAAGATGGCTGTCGCCGACTACGTGCTCAAGCAGCTGCGCGCCCGCGAGGCCGAGGACTTCCAGGACACCTGCGCCCGCGCCGCAGACGCCGCCGGCCTGGCAATCGTGCACGGCGTGATCTATGCCCGCGACCACGTCAACGGCTCCGCCTCCGCCAACGGCAAGCACTAAAACCTACCATTTAGGGACAGGTTTATTTCGGCAGGTTTTATCTGCGTAAACGCCGCAGTCGGCACATCGCAATAAACACGCTGCCACCATACATGCATAACGCCCCAAAGGGGCCGGCCTCACCGATGCGCGAGGCCGGCCCCCTTTGCCGTTTTGCTGATAAAACCTGCCAAAATAAACCTCTCCCCCTTTGGTAGGCCGAAGTGGATAAACCCTTTTCCCGACCGCCGAAGACACACGTAAGCGACATGTCCATGAGGGTATAATTTGCACCGTATGTCTGCACAACGCCTGTGCGCGTACGGTTTTATTCGGGCTACCGTCCATTTCCGTGGAGGCACGGTTCGGCGGCCCTAACAAGAGAGGGGTTCTATGTATAAGATCCTGGAGAAGACGCAGTTCTCGGAGAAGGTGTTCAAGTTCCGCATCGAGGCGCCTGCAATCGCCAAGCATGCGCACGCTGGACAGTTCCTCATGGTTCGCGCCAACGAGACGGGCGAACGTGTCCCGTTTACCCTGGCCGGCTGGAACGGTGACGAGGGCTGGGTCGAGTTCATCTTCATGGTGATCGGCAAGACCACCGAGATGCTTTCCACCTACGAGGCCGGCGAGTCGCTGCGCGACGTCGTGGGCCCGCTGGGCGTTCCCACCGAGATGGCTGAGGGCCCCTGCGCCGTCATTGGCGGCGGCGTCGGCCTGGCAATTGCCTTCCGGTCGCCAAGCACCTGGTCGAGACCGGCCACGAGGTGCACGCCATCATGGCGCCCGCACCAAGGACCTCCTGCTCATGGAGGACCAGTTCCGCGAGCTCCTCGACGAGGACCACATCCACATCACCACTGACGACGGCTCCTATGGCGAGCAGGGCGTTGTCACCGCTCCGCTGGAGCGCCTGCTGCAGGACAAGGCCGTGAGCCAGGTCTTCTGCGTCGGCCCCGTTCCGATGATGAAGTTCTCGACCCTCACCGCCCAGAAGTACGACACCCCCATCACCGCGTCGCTCAACCCCATCATGGTTGACGGCACCGGTATGTGCGGCTGCTGCCGCGTCGAGGTGGGCGGCGTGACCAAGTTCGCTTGCGTCGACGGCCCCGACTTCGATGCCACCCTGGTCGACTGGGATGACCTTCGTGCCCGCCAGGCCGCTTACCGTTCCGAAGAGGGCGCGTCCCTCAAGGCCTATGAGGAAAAGAGCTGCGCATGCCACTAGTTAACGGTCGTTTCGTTGCCGATATGAAGTCGCCCCGCACCCCCGATAACGAGGAGCCGGCTGCCGAGCGCGCCTGCGACTTCCGCCCCGTCGACAAGGGCTTCACCGAGGAGATGGCGCTGGCCGAGGCCGAGCGCTGTCTCAACTGCAAGAAGCCGTTCTGTGTTGAGGCTGCCCCGTCAACATCAACATTCCCCGCTTTATCGAGCAGATCCGCGCGAAGGACTTCGGCGGCGCTCTCGATACCATCCGCGAGGACTCCATGCTTCCCGCCATCTGCGGTCGCGTCTGCCCGCAGGAGAACCAGTGCGAGGGCAAGTGCATCCGTGGTAAGAAGTCCGAGCCGTGGCCATCGGCCAGCTCGAGCGCTTCCTGGGTGACCGCCCCGAGCTCGCCTCCACGCCCAAGATGGCCCCCAAGAACGGCAAGAAGGTCGCCGTCGTGGCTCTGGCCCGTCCGGCATCACCTGCGCCGGCGAGCTCGCCCGTAACGGCTTTGACGTCACCGTCTTTGAGGCCTTCTTTACCGGCGGCGGCGTGCTGGTCTACGGCATCCCCGAGTTCCGTCTGCCCAAGGCGGTCGTCAAGCGCGAGATTGACGGCCTGGAGGACATGGGCGTCAAGTTTGAGTACAACTCCGTCGTGGGCAACATGGCCACGGCCGAGGAGCTGTTCGAGCAGGGCTTCGACGCCATCTACGTGGCGACCGGCGCTGGCCTGCCCAAGTTCCTCAACGTCCCCGGCGAGAACCTGCCCAACGTCTTCTTCGCCAACGAGTACCTCACCCGCGTGAACCTGATGAAGGCCAACAAGTTCCCCGAGTACGACACCCCCACCAAGCACGGCAAGAACGTCGTCGTCTTGGTGGCGGCAACGTGGCTATGGACGCCGTCCGTACCGCCAAGCGCCTGGGCGCCGAGCACGCCATCATCGCCTACCGTCGTACCGAGGACGAGATGCCCTGCCGTCGCGCCGAGCTGCACCATGCTAAGGCCGAGGCGTCGAGGTTCTGCCGCTCGTCTCCCCGCTCGAGTTTGTCGCTGGCGAGGACGGCTCCGTGTGCGCCGTCAAGGTCCAGAAGATGGAGCTCGGCGAGCCCGACGAGTCCGGCCGCCGTCGCCCGGTGCCCATCGAGGGCGCCATCGAGGAGATTCCCTGCGACGTCGCGATCTCGGCTATCGGCACCAACGCCAACCCCTTCGCAAAGAAGATCGGCGGCAAGATGGAGCTCAACAAGTGGGGCTACATCGTTGCCGACGAGGAGACCGGCCAGACCACCGATCCCCGCATCTGGGCCGGCGGCGACATCGTCACCGGTGCCGCTACGGTCATTCTGGCGATGGGCGCCGGCAAGAAGGCCGCCGCTTCCATCACCAAGAGCCTGCTGGGCGAGTAATCACCTGCAGTGCTAGCCATCAAACGGCAAAGTCCCCGTCGAGCACACGCCGGCGGGGACTTTTTTATGCCGGCCGCCAAACCACCACGATGGGGCAGGCACCTTTGTGGTGGTTTGGGACTTGCCCGGTCGTTTTGTCTCAATCTGTAACAGCTGGAGTCCGTTGAGCCCTGCAGTTGTTACAGATTGAGATATTGTGCCGGCCGGCCACGCTGCATCTCAATCTGTAACAGTTAGAGACCAAATATGCCGCCTGGTGTTACAGATCAAGACGTTGGGCTGACGGCCGAACGGTTCATCTCAATCTGTAACAGTTAGAGCCATTTTCGCTGGCTTGGTGTTACAGATCGAGACTATGCAAAAGCCGAGGATAGGCACTGCCGCCAAGGCCTTCCCCTCAGCCTAAAACAAAAACCACCACAAAGGTGCCTGTCCCCTTTGTGGTGGTTTTGGTCGGCTAGCCTTCGAGCTGGGCGACTTTGTAGCGGTAGGCAGCGGCGATAACGTCTTTGCAGCTTCGCGCCCCAGCTTGGCGCGGTTGACGACGATGTCCTTGCCGCTCGTCATCTTCCACTTTCCGGCACTGTAGCGCTTATAGAACGCCTCGCGCGCCTTCTGCTGCTGCTTGACCAGCTTGGCGCCCTTCTTTTTGTTGAGGCCGCGCTTCTTGCGCACGATCTCGACGCGGTCCTCAAAGGGCGCAGTCACCAGCACGGCGATGTGGTTGGGGTTGTTGCGCAGCAGATAATCGGACAGACGGCCTTCGATAATGCAGCTCTCGGTCTCGCCCAGATCCAAGATCACTTGGCTCATCTTTTGGAACAACTTGTCCGAGTACGAACGCGCATCGTAGCGGTCGGGCAGAAACGCCATGTTCTCCACAGCCAGACGCTCGTCGTAGGCGGCCATCTTATCGAGCGACTCACCCGCACGCAGCGACGCGCGCACCAGCAGCTCGTTGTCGTACAGCGGAATCCCCAGCTCGTCGGCAAGTATGCGGCCAATCTCGTGACCCTCGGCGCCAAAATCGCGCGCGATGGTAATGACCACAGGATTCTTCTTATTCTCCAGATCGCTCATCGCGATTCCTTTCTCTATGTGACAAAGGGGCTGTCCCTTTGCCACATTCTACGCTGCCATCATTCGCCTCTGATACGCTCTCACCAGCAGCGAGATACCAAAGTTGAGCACAAAGTACATCGCAAACACCAGGCCGTAGAGCATAAGCACCTGCGACAGATCGATCGCGTGGGCCATCACGACGTTTGCCGTGTACATGAGTTCGGCCACGTTAATGCCCGAAAGATACGAGCTGTCCTTAATGACGGTCGTGCACTGGCTAAACAGCGCCGGGATGATTGTCTTAAACGTCTGCGGCAGAATGATGTAGCGCATGGTGCAAAGAAGCCAAAGCCCTGGCTCTGTGCCGCCTCAAACTGCCCGCGCGGAATCGAGTTGAGGCCGCCGCGCACAATCTCGGCCATAACGGCGCTGGTAAACAGCGTAAAGGCGATGGTCGAGATCACAATATCCAAACCCTGCACCGTAAAGTAGATAAACAGGATCCACAGCAGGTTCGGCGTGCAGCGGAACAGCTCGATATAGGCGCTCACCAAAATACGGAACGGGCGGGGCGCATAGCTCTTGACGAGCGCCAGCACCGTGCCAAAGATGAGCGAGAAAAAGATCGACAGTGCCGAGATCTCGATGGTCTTAACAAAGCCGCCCCAAATGTAGAGCAGGTTGGTCGCGTTGAAGATTTCCATGCGCTAGGCCTCCTCTACGTTGTCGAGTCCCAGCTCGGCCAGGCTCACGCCGCGCGGACGCTCCTTGGAGCGGCGCTCGAGCCACTGCACCAGCATGGCGAGCGGAAAGCAGATGATGAAGTACATAAGGCAGCAGACGATGTATCCCTGCAGGTACCCGTACAGACTCACAAAGTTGTCGGAACGATACATAAGGTCGCCACCGGCCACGAGCGCCAGCACCGACGTGTTCTTGACCAGGTTGAGCGCCTGGTTGCACAGCGGCGGCAGAATGATCTTGAATGTCTGGGGCAGCACGATGTACCAGTAGGACTGCACGCGGGTGAAGCCCTGGCTCTGAGCCGCCTCCATCTGACCGCGCGGAACGGCCTCGATGCCGGTGCGGATGACCTCCGAGATGTAGGCCGCGTGATACAGGCCCACACCCAAGAAGCCCAGCACGAACGGCGCGATGCGCACCGGCTGGTCGCGCCGGTTATAGCCTGCAAAACTGCGGGCCAGCCATGTACATAAAGAGCACCTGCACGGGCAACGGGGTGTTCTGGTAAAACTCCACGTACACGCGGCTTATGGCGCGCAGCACGCGCGAGCGAGTGGTAGAGAACACGCCCAGCAATGTGCCCAGCACCAGCGACAGCAGCAGACCGGCAACGACCACCTGTAGCGTCACGCCAAAGCCCTCCCAGAAGGCCCCATGTTTTGAAATGTCGTCGACCAACGGTCGGCGTCAAATAATCCTTCGAGCATTTGATTCCTTCCTTGGACGATGCGCCTATACAAGACCCCAGGTCTTGACCTCTTGGTCGAGCCAGCCATCGGCCAGGCGATCGCAAATCACCTGATCGACCACAGCCGAAAGGTCGCAGCCCTTCTTGGTCGCCACGCCGTAGCCCTGCTCGCCAAACTTGACCTCGGGCTGTAGCAGCTCAACGGTCTCGTTCATGTAACCGGCCAGCGTGGAACGGTCCATGGCAAAGACGTCGATATTGCCGGCGTCGAGCGAACTCTTGATGATGGGGTAGCCGCTAAAAGCCTAAACTCGGGCTTGCAGCTAAAGCCGTTGTCCTTGATCATCTGCTCGATCAGGCCCTGCGTGGTGGCACCCTGGCTCACGCCGATGACCTTGCCGTCCAGGTCCTCAATCGAGGTAAAGCCCGAACGTTTCTTGACCATGAGTCCCACGTAGTCGGTGCGGTACGGCGTCGAGAAATCCCAGCTCTTCTTGCGCTCGTCGGTGATGGTGTAGGTCGCCGCGACCACGTCGAGTTGGCCGTTATCGATCAGCGGGCCGCGCGTCTTGGGCGTTACGTCGGTAAACTCGACAAGCTCCTGGGCGCGGGCCTCCTTGTAGCTCACGCCAAAGACGGCAGCGGCGATCTGGTAGCACAAATCGACTTCCATGCCCTCAAAGCGGCCCTTGGCGGTGTCGTAATAGCCATAGCCGGGAACGTCCTTCTTAACGCCGGCATTCAGATGGCCACGCGACTTGATGGCCGCAAGCTTGGACCCCTTGTCGGAGCCCTCGCCGCTGGTGGAGTTACCGCAACCGGTAAGCGCGGTCCCCGTCAGCGCGAGCATGCCGACGCCCGCCAGCTGCAAAAAGTGACGGCGCGACACGGCCGCCCTCGTCATATCCGTCATGTCCATCACCGCGCCTAGTGCAGAATCTTGGACAGGAACTCGCGGCAGCGCGGGTTCTCGGGGTTATCGAAGAAGTGCTCGGGCGTGCCCTCCTCCAGAATGCGGCCGTCCTCCATAAAGATGACGCGGTCGGCCACCTGGCGCGCAAAGCCCATCTCATGCGTCACGCAGATCATGGTGATGTCCTCCTGCGCAAGCTCAATCATAACGTCCAGAACCTCCTGGACCATCTCGGGGTCGAGCGCCGAGGTCGGCTCGTCAAACAGGATGATGGGCTGCTTGGTACACAGGGCACGGGCGATGGCGATGCGCTGCTGCTGACCACCCGAGAGATTCTGCGGATACTCGCCGGCCTTATGCGCCATGCCGACGCGCTTGAGCGCGGCGATGGCGATCTCGGTCGCCTCCTCCTTGCTCTTCTTTTGCAGCTTGATGGGCGCGAGCGTCAGGTTGCCGAGCACCGTCATGTTGGGATACAGGTTGAACTGCTGAAACACCATGGAACTATACTTGCGAGCCATCTCCAGGTGGTTCTTTTTGGTGAGCGGCGTACCGTCGATGATGACCTCGCCCGACGTGGGCTCCTCAAGATAATCGACACAGCGGATGAGCGTCGACTTACCCGAGCCGGAAGGCCCGATCATTACGAGCTTCTCGCCGCGCTTGACGGTGAGGTTGATATCTTTGAGCACATGCAGGTCGCCAAAGTACTTGTTGAGATGCTTGATCTCGATCATGTCTGCCATGAATGTCCCTTCCCTGCGTTTACACGAGTTGAACTATTGTACGGAAAGAACCACGTTTCCGCAGCCCACACTACATTCCCGTAAAGAACCCGCAATCTTCCACCCACTCATTGGGGACGACTTAAATGAGTACCCCCGTGGGTACTCATTTAAGTCCGTCCCCAATGGGCATCGAAAATAATACAACCGCCCTTGTTGAGCATAAGTCAGCGAAAACCCGTACACGCGAGCAAGGTGACGTGAAATGAAAGGGCGCAGACCTTATGGTCGCGCCCTTGAAATTGAACGTCAGATTGCCGCGTGTACGGGTTTACAGCGTCGAGCCGTTACGCGGTTTGGTAAAACCGCGTAACAAATTACGCGAGTTTGGCACCGACGATCTTTGCCGCGGCAGGCTTGTCGAAGTTGCCGCCGGTGGCCTTGCCCAGAGCGCCCATGACCTGGCCCATCTGCTTCTTGGACGTGGCACCCAGCTCGGCGATAACTTGCTCAATCAGGCCTCGAGCTCCTCGCCCGAAACCTGCGCGGGCAGCAGGCTCTCCAGAATCTTGACCTGCTCGGTCAGGTTGTCGGTACGCTCTTGGTCGGTGCCGGCCTTGATGGACATCTCCAGCGTCTCGCTCGTCTGCTTAATCAGACGCTTGATCATGCTGTTGACGTCTTCCTCGGTCACATCGCGGCGCTCGTTGACCTCGATATTCTTCACCTCGGCCTTGACCTGGCGAATGATGGACAGGCGAACCTTGTCCTTAGCCTTCATGGCTGCGATCATTTCCTTCTGCAGCTCTTCGTTGGTCATCTGCAAATCCTCCTCAATAGTGCGGGCGACACTCACACGAGCGCCGCCCCATGATTACTCAGTCGTCGACGAATTGTCGGTCGAACTCTTGGTGACGCCCTTCAGGCTCACGTTATAGGGTACGTCCTTGGGCATGGGGTTGACGGTAATGTCGGCGTCCTTCTTGTACTGCTCCAGCCACTCACTGTACGCGGTACTGGCCGCCTGCGTCTTCACCACGTTGGAGACGTACTTCTTGATGGCCTTGGGCACCTGGTTGATGTCATCAACCTGATTATCGACATGGAAGTAGTCGGTGCACTTGATGATGTGGTAGCCATAGGTCGACTCGATGACTTCGCTCACGTCGCCCTTGTTGAGCCCCTCGAGCGCCGTCTGGTAGCTGTCGACAAAGGTGGTGAGCTTATCCCAGCCCACATCGCCCTTCTTCTCCTTGGAACCGGTGTCCTCGGAGTACTGCTCAACGGCGTCCTCAAAGCTCAGCTCACCGGAGTTGATCTTGTCCAGGCACTCCTGCGCCTTGGCCTTGGCGGCAGCCTTGTCCTCGTCGGAAGCGTCGGAATCAACCTTGATCAGGATGTTCGACGAGCGACGGGCGTCGTTGTAGCTGGACAGGTTTTCGTTGATGTAATCGACAATCTCGCTGTCCTTGGGTTTGCTCGTGGGCGCGACGGCATCCTTGAGTTTCTGCTGCGCCAGACTCTCCTTGAGCGAATCCTTGTAGGTGTCCTCGGTATAGCCGTAGGTCTTGAGGGTCTTCTTAAAGGCTTGGCACCGCCCGCGCTCTTGCACGCGTCCTTCCAAGCCTTCTCGACCTCCTCGTCCGACACCGTCACGCCGTTCTCCTTCTGTGCCTGTTGAAGCAGAATCTGCTGCGTGTAGGAGTCGATGAGTTGCTTGCGATACTTCTTGGGCGTGAGGTCGTTGTCGACCAGATACTGCGCCCAGTCCTTGTCCTTGGTGTAGCCGTAGGACGTGCGCATGCTCATGATCTGCTTGGTCACGGTGTCCTCGGTGAGGTTGGTGCCGTTGATAGCAGCAGCAACACCGCCGGTCAGCTTGTAGCCCGAGGTGTCCTCGGCCTGCGACATCAGCCGGAGCACGCCATCGCCGAGACGGAAAGCAGCATCGCCAGCACGCCGATGACCACCAGAACGATCTTGACGGTCTTGGACACGCGGGTCTTGCGCTGCTTCTTGCGAGAGTTGGAGCGGCGCGAGCCTGCTGCTCGGGCGTCGGCTCGAGTGCGGGGTTCTTTTTTCTTATTTGCCATAGTTGGCCTTTCGCATAACGAATCGAACAAACGCCATTGTGTCACAACGCAGCCCCCGCGGCACGCTTGGTGCATTGGGGACAGGTTAATCTGCACCATTTTGGTGCAAAGGGGACAGCTCTGGCAGCCGGCAGTTAGGGACGTTCCTTTTCTGCCGGCAGTTAGGGACAGTCCCAAGTGCCGGCACATAAGGAACGTCCCTAGGTGCCGGCTTAGCCCCACCTTAGAAGTGGCGGCGGATGGCGTCGACCATGCCCTGCGGCGTGGTCTGGCCGAGCACGTCGGCTGCGGCATCGGCGTCCATAAAGATGTTCATGAGCGCCTGCAGAGCCTCGACCTGGCCGCCCGGCTCGGCGATGCCCAGATTGATGACGATCTGCGCCGGCACCGGAGCGCCCATGCCAGCCATAGCGTTAAATGTCACGGGCGCGGAGGGCTTCACCACCGCGATATAGGCTTGGCCACAAACCCCGGATCGGTATGCGGAATGGCAATGTTTGCCGCCGGCATGGCAAGACCCGTGGGATAGGCATCCTCGCGCGTGCGAACGGCGTCGAGCCAACCGTCGGCAATGTAGCCGCGCGGAGCAAGCTCACTCTCGAGTTGCGCAAACACCTCACCCGGCGTCGCACACTCCCAATCAAAAAACACCAGCTCAGGCGTAAACAGCGCTTCGTTATCCGCCATGCGCTCACCTCTCTCACCTAGTCATTCAGGAACGTCCCCGATGATACCCAAAACAAAAGGTGGCCACGCGCGCCTTGGCGCCAATGACCACCCCTGACCACTCAACTAAATTGTACTGTGCGCCGCTAGACGCGGGGCGCATCAATTGCGACCTTGCCGCTCTCCAGCACGTGGACGCGGCCGTCGGCGAGCATTTGCACGACCTCGGGATACAGCACGTGCTCAATCGCGTGGATGTGCTCCTCGAGCGCGTCGACATCCCAGCCTCCTCGACAGCCAGCGCACGCTGGGCGATGATGGGACCGTTGTCGTAGACCTCGTTGGCAAAATGCACGGTCACGCCAGTTACCTTGACGCCGCGCGCAAAGGCATCGTCAATCGCATGCGCACCGGTAAAGCTCGGCAGCAGCGCCGGATGCAAGTTGACCACGCGGTTGGGAAACGCCGCCAGCAGCGGTGTGTGCACCATGCGCATATAGCCGGCCATCACCACGTACTCGCAGCCGCGCTCGAGCAGCTCGTGCGCGATGATCTCGTCGGCGGCAATAGGGTCGGCATAGACATCCTTGGACAGCGTGAGCGTCTGGATGCCCGCGCGCTCAGCGCGCTGCAAACCCTTAGCCGAAGGACGGCTCGACACCACAAGCTCAATCGAGGCGTTGAGCTTACCGGCGGCGATCAGATCGATCAGCGCCTGCAGGTTGGTACCCGAACCGCTGATGAGCACACCGATCTTGAGCGGCTCGACCGTATCGGTGCCGGTCGGACGGGTGTAGGCACAAAGCCCAGGCCCTCACTAGCAGCCATCTGCTCGTTAGCGCTCATCGGAGTACACGACCTTACCGGAACCCTCGACGCACTCGCCCACGCGGAACGGCTTCTCGCCCAGCGCGACCAGGGCTTCGGTAACCGCGGCCTCGTCCTCGGGGGCGACGATCAGGCACAGGCCGACGCCCATGTTGAAGGTCTTGCATGCCTCGTTGGGCGCGAGCTCGGCCTGACGCGACACGTAGGTGATGACGGGCGGAACGTCCCAACCCATCTCGGCGCCGTTGCGGGTGACCACGGCGTCGACGTCGTCGGCGAGTGCACGGTTGAGGTTCTCGGTAATACCGCCGCCGGTGATGTGGGCGATAGCATGCACGTTGACGCCGCCGCGCAGCAGCTCCAGGATCGGCTTGACGTAGATGCGCGTGGGGGCCAACAGAGCGTCTGCCAGCGATGCACCGCCGAGCTCCTCGAGCGGACGGCTCAGCTCCTCGGCCTTAGCGGCGGCCTCGGGCGTGCCCGGCTTAATGCCGTCGACGCCAATGACCTTACGCACGAGCGAGTAGCCGTTGGAGTGCACGCCGGTGGAAGGCAGGCCCAGGATCACATCGCCCGGGCGGACGTTTGCGGGGTCGAGCATCTTGGGACGGTCGACGACGCCCACGGTAAATCCGGCAAGGTCGTAGTCGGCAGGAGCCATGACGCCCGGGTGCTCGGCCATCTCACCGCCCACGAGCGCGCAGCCCGCGAGCTTGCAGCCGTCGGCCACACCCTTGATGATCTTTGCCATGTGCTCGGCCTCGATGTGACCGATGGCGACGTAGTCCAGGAAGAACAGCGGCTCGGCGCCCGAAGCCAGAATGTCGTTGACGCACATAGCGACCAGGTCCTGGCCCACCGTCTCGTGACGTCCATGATCTGGGCGAGCACGAGCTTGGTGCCCACGCCGTCGGTACCGCTAATCAGGATCGGGTCTTCCATATCCTTAAGCGCGGCAGCCGAGAACAGGCCACCGAAGCCGCCGATGCCGCCGATAACCTCGGGGCGATTGGTGTCCTTGACCATCTGCTTAATCGCGTCGACGGCGCGGCCGCCCTCAGCGGTATCGACGCCGGCATCCTCATACGTCACATGCTTGCTGTCGCTCATCTGAGCCTTCCTCTCCCACTACCGTGCGCCGCGCGGGCGCCAAACGGTGCTCATAGTTGTCCTCGATTCGGTGCATGCCATAACAGCACGCGCCGTCATATCAACAAAACAGCAGGTAAAACCTACCAAAATAAACCTGTCCCCATATGGCAGGTTTTATGCCTCGCCGTGCTCCTCTTCCCAGCTGCGGTCGTCGTATTTCTCGATCACGCGTCGTCGTCAAAGTGCAGCGGCTTGTCCAGGTTGCGGGGCTTAAAGCCCTCCATAAACTTGTCGCGGCCAAAGCTCTCGGGAATCGCCACGGGGTAGCGGCCGGTAAAGCACGCATCGCAGTAACCGCCCTTGGGCATGACCTTAAGCAGGCCCTCGACCGAAAGGAAGGCCAGCGAATCGGCGCCGATATACTCGCAAATCTCGTCGACCGTCTTGTTGGCGCTGATAAGCTGCGACTGCACGTCGTATCGATACCGTAGAAGCACGGCCAGATGACCTCGGGCGAGTTGATGCGGATATGAATCTCCTTGGCGCCGGCGTTGCGCAGCATCTTGACGAGCTGCACCATGGTGGTGCCGCGCACGATGGAGTCGTCGATGACGACCAGGCGCTTGCCCTCGATGTTGTCGCGCAGCGGGTTGAGTTTCATACGCACGCCCATGGCGCGCAACTCCTGCGTAGCTCGATAAACGTACGGCCCACGTAGCGGTTCTTGATAAGGCCCTCGCCAAAGGGAATACCGCTCTCGTGCGAATACCCCTCCGCAGGCGGCAGGCCGGAGTCGGGCACGCCGATGACCAGGTCAGCCTCGACAGGCTCCTCATGTGCCAGCTGACGACCCATGTCGTAACGGCAGGCATAGACGCTCTTGCCGTTCATGATGGAGTCGGGGCGGGCAAAGTAGACCTGCTCAAAGATGCAGTTGGCGGGCTCTTCGGCTGCAGGCACGCCCTGCTCGGATACCAGGCCCTCGGCGCTGATGCGCAAGATCTCGCCGGGACGGACGTCACGGACGTACTCGGCACCCACGATGTCGAGTGCGCAGGTCTCGGAAGCAACGACCCAGCCGCCGGCGCGCGTGACACGGACGGCGGAGTCGACCGTCGCGGCGCCGTCCTGCGACGGCAGCTGCGAAACGGCTGCGGCATCGGCCTGGTCCAGACCCTCGTCCACCAGCTTGCCCAGCACGAGCGGGCGAATGCCGTGTGGATCGCGGAATGCGTAGAGCGCCTGCTCGTTGATGAGCGTCATGGCGTAGCCGCCGCGCACGAGCTCCATGGTCTTGCGAATACCCTCGCGCAGGTGCCCGTACGCTGGGTAAAGTAGCCGATAAGCTTGGTCGCGACCTCGGAATCCGAATTGGAGAGGAACGGCACGCCCAGCTCGATCAGCTGACGGCGCAGCTCGTCGGTGTTGACGAGGGTGCCGTTGTGCGCGAGCGCGATAATGACGCTGTTGATGGTAGAGAGGTGCGGCTGAGAGGCTTCCCAGCTCTTGGCACCGGCGGTGCCATAGCGCACGTGGCCCACGGCCAGCTGGCCGGAGAGCGTCGACAGGTCGGCGTTGGAGAACACGCGGTCGAGCAGGCCAGATCTTTGCGGACCATAACCGTGCCGCCGTCACCCACGGCGATTCCAGCCGATTCCTGGCCACGGTGCTGCAGCGCACGCAGGCCAAAGTACGTCAGTCGAGCCACGTCGCGATCGGGCGCCCATACGCCGAAAATGCCACACTCCTCATGCAGCTGGTCGGAGTCCGGATCATACGTCGACATGGTGTTCACCTGTCCCGCGGCACGCTCGGCCGCGCGGATGGTTTCTTGAGACATGGTATCCCCTCAGAGCCTCGTATTTTTGGCGTTACCCGCCTTATTATACGCACGGCGCGACGTGCTCCCCAGCGCATGAGCAGCGCTTTTTAAAAGCCCACCGAGCTAATAATCAGTTTTGTTGCCAAACATTTTATCGGTCTGTCCAGTGTAAGTGCCCGCGCCCCCAGATGGCCGCCGCGTCTGCCGTTGGGGATTACAAAGTTGCAATTGGGACGTTCGTCCTGTCTTTTGGCAGGTCGGCGGCGTATCCTTATAACCTACAACAAAGCGAGAAAGGTTCTGTATGGATCGAAACGAACTCGACCCTAGCGTCCCCAGCGCCACAGAGGTCAAGAAGATTCCCCTCATCATTAAGGTGTACGCCGTCCTGTGCATCCTTTCCGGCGTGGGCACGCTCCCGTCGGTCGCTGCCTTTATGTGGCAGGTCATCACGGCACTTGTTAACGGCAACGCCACCGAAAAGCTCGGCGACAACACGCTCGTCGCAGTCGGCCTTATCGTCGCCGGCATCATGCTCTCTGCGGCAAGTGCCGTCATCCTAATCATCTTTGGCCTGGACCTTATCAAAAACCAGCGCCGCAACGCCGCCCGCCTGTCCTACATCCTTATTGCATTCACCGTCGTCGAGCTTTTGGTCGACGTGATGCTCCAGGGTATCGGGCCCTTCTTGCTGCGCCCCGCTATTCAGCTCGGCATCCTCATCGCGCTTTCGGCCACCGTCGACCCCACGCTGCGTCAGGAGCGCGAGCTGCAGCGCCGCCTGCAGGAGATGCTCGACCGCGATGCCGCCGCCGAGGGCATGCTCGGCCGCGATGAGACCGGCGAGGGCTACATCAAGCTCAACTACTTCAACCTGTTCTGGGTATTCTTCGTCTGCTGCGTACTGGGACTTATCTTGGAGGACATCTGGCACATGACGGTCAACGACCCGGGCGTCTACCAGGACCGCGCCGGCATGCTGTTTGGCCCTTTCAGCCCCATCTACGGATTTGGCGCCGTGCTCATGACCATGGTGCTTAACCGCTTCTACAAAAAAGAACCCCATCATCATTTTCCTGGTGAGCGCTGTGCTCGGCGCGAGCTTTGAGGTGTTCGTGGGCTGGTTTATGCAGACCGCGTTTGGCGTGGTCTCGTGGAGCTACTCGCACATAACGCTGTTTGGTTTGCCCGATCCGCTCGTGGTCCTCACGGGCGGACGCACCTGCACGGGCTTTGCCTGCCTGTGGGGCCTAGGTGGCCTCATCTGGATCAAGCTGCTGCTACCGAGGCTGCTTAAGCTCATCAACAAGATCCCCTGGAAGAGCCGCTACTCGGCCACCGTCATCTTTACCGTCATTATGCTGGTCGACGGCGTCATGACGCTGCAGTCGCTCGACTACTGGTACCAGCGCGTTAACGGCACGGAGCCGGACATTCCCGTCGCACAGTTCTACGGCAAGTATTTCGATAACGACTACATGGAGAACCGCTTCCAGAGCATGACCATGAGCCCCAAGGACGCCACGCGCGTTTAGCGCCCGCCGCGCCCAAAACGCAAAATGCCCGCCGGTATCACACGTACCGGTGGGCATTTTTATAAACGATCCTTCTATCGACGCAATCCTCTATGCCTCGCGCTCGACCTCACTCACGCATTCGTTCTTGATGGTGCCAACGAGCGCCTGCAGTGCATCGACCACGTGTGGGCGAATGTCCCCGCCGATAAGCACGAGCATGATGTCGTCACCTACGGTAAGCTCGCCGCTTGCCAGCCACACGCGCACATAGCCGATACCCGGCATCGCGCGCGTAGTCTCGATAGCAGACCGTACCTTTTCGGCGTCGTAGTCAAAGACCATGCCGCCCACCCTGTGGCCTGGCGCCACGCCATCGGTCTCGACTCCGCGCACCTCAGCCTTGGGCGTCGCGCGCACCACACCGTTATGCGTCAGATACATCCCACAGCCTGCCGCCGAAGCATCGGCCTTGGCTCGCGCAGCCAAGCATCAATCGAAGGCATCAATTTGCCACTCTCGAGCATCATTTCTCCCTTACCGTCGTCGAGTAGCCAATTTGGGACGGGGCCTTTTTAGCTACTCTCGAACAACTTATTCCTCGACCGGCGTGAGCACCATGACGGCGCGTGTGTTGCTCAGCGACAGCGAACGACAGGTCACAAGCGTTACAACCTTAGTTGCCGAAGCGGCACGATCGGTGGCATCACTCGCCACGGCAGAAGCGCCGTCGAGCATCTCGGACAGGTAGTTCTTGAGTCCGTCGTCGCCCTCAAAATTGGTCGTGCGCGCTTGGCATACGTGTCCTCGACCACCTTGGTCGCCAGCGGACGCAACTTATACGTCGCATCGCGCGTGATGTAGTACACATATTCAATGCTATCGAACGTTGCCTGGTCAGTCGTATCCGAAATCACGTTGAACATCGACCCATCGTTCATATGGTGGCCGTAGATCGTGGTCTGCTGGTCGACCATTCCCGGCGCGGTGTCATCGCTATCCAAGAAGATGGCACCCGAGGCGTTAGACGTGCCATCGAACAGCGTGTTGAGGTATTTGGAGTTGTTGTTGGTCTGCACCACGGGATAGTTGATGTTGGTTCCCGGCACGTAAATCCAACCCACAATCTCGGGGTTCGTCTGAGCAAGCGCATCAAAGTCGATAATCGGCACGCCGCTGGCGTCCTTATCGCTTACATATTGCTTCTCGATTTTCTGATACGAATCGCTCGCCTGCTTATAGCCAATCTGGGCATTAATAAAAATAGCGGCGGCGGCGACAATCAGACCGATACCGATGATGATGAGCAGAATGGGAATAATGGAGTGGCGCTTTTTGCGCGGCGGCTCGGTGCGATCCGACGGCGCGGCATGCGATGAAGACCGGGGCGGCTTCTTAGCGGAGCTATAAGACGAAGGACGATATGCGGCCGGCGCTCCTGTCGACGATGCGTCGCCGGTGTCACGGGGCGCGGCGCGCGCGGCTGCTGAGGAGAGGATGTCCGACCCTGCTGTGCCGCACGGGCAGCACCCGGCTTCGACGGATCGGGAATCTGAGAAGCCTTGAATCGTTTTCCCTGATAATCGGACATGGCTCTCCTTATACTGCGGTGAAACGGCGGAACGCTTAGGCGTCAGCCATCTCCTGCTTCATCTTCTCGATACCTTGCGGTACTCGGGGTCGCAAGCACCAGAATCTGTGTGGCATAGATGGCGGCGTTCTTGGCACCGTTGATGGCAACGCAGGCCACGGGCACGCCCGAAGGCATCTGCACCATCGACAGCAGCGAATCCATACCGCCCAGGTCACTCGTCTTCATAGGCACGCCGATAACCGGCAGCGGCGTAAAGGCAGCCACGACACCACCCAAGTGAGCGGCCTTGCCGGCGGCGGCGATAATCACTTTGATACCGCGATCGGCGGCAGTCGAAGCCCACTCGTGGACCTTCGCCGGCGTGCGGTGCGCGCTCGCAATGACGAGCTCATAGGGCACACCCAGTGCCTCGAGCTCGGCGGTGCAGCCTTCCATAACGCCCAGATCGGACTTGGAACCCATGATGATCCCGACAACCGGCTTCTGATCTGCCATAAACATAGACCTCCTGTTGAGAGCGGTGACGCAGCGAATCCGCGACCCTTAACTGCAAATAATTCAAGTATAGCCACCGATGCCGATGTGTTCGGTGAGAGACGGAATGCTTTGCGAGATTAAGGCCGAAGGGTCGGAGCTTTCCGCCTACATTCAAAAAGCATGCCCACCGTCCTTGGGTGGGACGGCGGGCACGCTTGCTTAGCTGTTGCTGGGGCTACTTGGCCTTGCTGCGACGATGGAAGAAAGCGCCGATCGCGGCGATGATGGCGCCGAGACCACCGACGGTCACGACGGTCGCCGCCGTCTGGTCGCCGGTATTGGGGATCGCCGAACCGTTCTTCTTGCTGCCCTGGGCCTTGTCGCCTGCGGGCTTGCCCGCCTGGTTGCCGCCGTTCGAGCCATTGCCGGAACCCTGGTTGCCCGAGCCGCCCTGGTTGCCGGAGTCGGCATCCCTGAGGCTCTCAATGGCCAGCTTGAGCTGGTCATAGGCCGCCTGGAGCTGGGTGTCGGAAGCATTCTCATCACCCAAGACGTCCTCGGCGTAGGTAATGGCATCCGTCAGGGCCTTGACAGACTCGTCCGTCTTGCCCCTGGTGTCAGTCTCCTTCGCCTGCTTGACCAGGGCCTTGAGCTGCTTCTTAGTCGGATTCTCGACCGGGACCACCGGGGTCTTCTCGAGCGCGCCGCGGGCGCTCTCGAGCGCCCTGAGCGCCTGGTCGACCTCGTCCTGCGTGGCGTCCTCATCGCTCAAGATGGCGCGGGCGCTCGCCAGGGCGTTCTCGAGCGCCGTCCAGGAGGCCTCGGTGTAGTCACCGGCCTTGAGGTCGCCGGCAGCAACCTCGGCATCAACCTTTTCGATCGCGGTAGCGAGATCATCCTTCGCCACCGGATCGGGGACGGCCGTACCGTAGAACTTGAGCTCCGCCATGCTGCAGTAGGCATCAACGTCGCCACCGCCGGCGTGAATCACCTTGACGGTCACGTAGCGACCGCGCGCGCGCCAAAGCTCATCTGCTTCCAGTCGCCACGGTCGGTGAGCACGCGGCCGTCGTTGTCGAAGGCGAACGTACCCATCGACGCGGCGGTGCCCATCTCATAACCGTCGGCAGTGTCGGAGACAGTATCTCGGCCTCGAAGATATCGCCGTTAGTGCCGCCGTCCTGGCGCGGCAGGAATGTAACGTCGGTGAGATCGTAGTCGCGGCCCAGGTCGACACTCAGATACTGGGGCATACCGGTCCCATGGCCCAGTCGCTGTGCCAAAGCGTCCGCTCGTCGCCGTCGAGAGCGTTGACGGCGTTGCTGCCCTCGTAGTCGGCCTCACTCGAGAAGTCGGCCACCTTGACGTTCTTGCGGTTCTCGGGCGTGTTGATGAGGATCTTCTCATCGACAGGGCGCATCTTGAGGCCGTCGATTGCCTTCTCGATCTTGGCAGTGGCGTCTGCGACATCCTTCTTGCTATAGCTGCCCTGGCCGCTGTCGAGGAGCTTCCGAGCCGCCTCGACCGCAGTGGTGAGAGCTGCATAGGAATCCTTGGTGTAGACGGACTCGCTGTAGCCCGCGGCCTTGGAAAGCGCTGCCACGAGCGCAGAGGTATCGACACCAGCCTTGACCTCGACCTCATAGGATGCGGTCTTGGAGGGGTCGAGTACCGACGCCACCGTGATCTTTGCCTTGCCGGCCTTGTTGGCACGCAGGTAGTAGCTCACGCTATCGCCAGCCTGAACAGCGGAGACGCTTACCACAGAGGGGTCGGAGCTCTCGACCGTCACATAGGGGTAGCCAGCGCTCTCAGGCGTAGCCTTGGCGTCGACGGGCGTAATGTCGCCTTCAAAGAACTCGGTCTGGTTCTTGCCTAGCTCGACACCCTCGATGGCCTCGACACCCTGCGTGTAGTTGAAGTTGACCTCACGCAGTGTGAGCATCTGGTCACCCGATGCCTCAAGCGGCGTGACCTCGACCTTGGTCGCCTTCTTGCCCTTGTTCTCGCAGAGAGGCCAAAGGCGTAGCGAGCCCGGAAGGAATCGTACTCCCCGCCCGCGAACTCTTGGGTCGAGCCATCCTCGAACGTCACGACAGCCTTGATCTTCTGCACGGTTCCGTTGCCACCGTTGCGGTTAACGACCTCGACACTATCGAGTTTCGACGGCGTCTTAAATGCGAATGTCATCGTGGTGGGAAGCTTCACGTAACTCGGAAGCTTACCCTCGCTGTCCCAGTTGCCGCTCCAGTCCCATAGGAACTCAAAGCCGTTGTCGCCCTCGTTATTATCGAACAGCGCGTTATAGCTCTTCTGCTGGATAAGTTTCTCGACGTTGGTCCCGTCGTCGGTCGTGAGCTCATCGTTGGTCATCGTGATGTTGAAGGCATCCTGACCGTACTCGGCGACCGTTGGCTGAGGAACATCCGGCATCGTCACCGTGCCGTCGCTCGCAAACTCAAGCGCGTCGCATGCCGGACCGATGAGCCAAGATGTCGAGGGCAGTTCGACCTTGCCGGCGGTCTTGGCCTTGAGCTTGAAACTCGCCACCGCGCCGGTACCGTTGTAGAGCTTGCCATCGCCGCGGTTGGCAAAGGCGAGATTGATAGTCTGCGTTCTGTCCGCGAACTGGACCTTCTCGCGAGACAGGTTCTCCATGCCGGCAGTCGAGCGTCCTGCGCGATGCTCTCGGACACAAACTCGAACTGGTCGCTCTTGAAGTTGACGAGAGCGCCCAGGGCGTTGACGTTCTTGGCGTCGGCCGCATAGACATCAACGGTGATCTCATCACCAGCCTCGACCTCGGTCTTGCTCGGTATCACCGCGAGCGAACCTGCGACCTTGCCCTTTTGTTTAGTGCCACCGTCAAGACCCGCCATGGTGAACGAGTAATCGTAGACGTCGTAAACGCCGTTATCGTTGAGGTCGGCGAAGTGGTCGCGGATCTGCGAACCGAACGTCGGGGTATCGGGCTCGCGATTCTCGAGGCCCAGGTAGTTCTTCATGTTGGAGTAGTCTCCGTCGGAGATCGTGGCCTTGTTGAGGTTGGAGCCCACGGCGAAGCCATCCGTGCCGTCGGTCTTGTAGATGGCAATCTCGGACGCGGAGAAGAAATTGCCGACCGAGGCGAGCGGTGTCATGCGCACGTAACGGGCGGCCACGGTGCCGTCAAACGCTACCGTCTTACAATCAGCGGAACGTGCCCAATCGACCTCCCGGCTCGTCCAGTGGACGCCATCGAGACTCGTCTCAACACGCATCTTGGTCACAGTGCCGTTGCCGGCGTCATCGCGCGGATAGTACTCGAGCTTATCGAGCTTGTAAGCGCGTCCATAGTCAACGGTAAGCGCCTTGCCCAGATCGTTGCCACCGGAGTGGAAACCGCCGTCGCCCGACTGGAACTCATGGTCGAAGGCGAGCTCGGCCTTATGGCTGCCGTAAAGTGAGCCCTCCCAGGTGATTTGCTCGGCGTCGGGGACGTTCCGCCACGGATCGAGTGCGGAGTTCGCCTCGAGCACATCGCTCCAGGCGGAGTAACCCTCGGCGTTGCGCGAACGAATCTGGTAGGTGTGCTTGCTATTGTAGGCGAGGTCGGTGTGCGTGAACTCGGCCGCATCACCCACGGCAAACACAGTGCCGTCGACCTTAAGGTCGTAGGAGGTAGCACCATCGACCTTTCCCCAGGTGAGCTTGATGCTCGTTGGGGTCGTGACGTCCTCGGGGGCAGCAAGGTTCGTGGGTGCGGAGAGGTTCTCGTTGAGGCGATCGGCTGTGAGCGTTGCGTCGGCGTTCACGAAACCGCCCAGCTCAAGCGTCTGCGCCGCTGCAGCAACATCGGTCTTCGCGAACTTGACGTAGACCTTGGGGTTCGTGGTGATCTTGGTGTTGTTGAAGCTCTCGCCCTGCTCGGCCTCGGTGCCGTCCGCATCGCTGCCGTAGTGGTTGAGGTTGGGGGTCTTGCTGTAGAAGTAGACCGCCTGGCCGGCCTCGGGGGTCGCGGCGTCAAAGGTCTCCTGCGAGTTGACCTCAACCACGTTGAGTGCGGATCCGCCGTTCTTGGCGACGACGCTCGTGGGCTTGGCGGACACATTGGCCACGAAGGTCGTGGTGCGGTTGGAGTCGTAGCCGTTGTAGCCGCCCTGCGAGCCTCGGCGGTAAAGGTCGCGGTGCCGCCTGCGGCCTTGGAGCTGTAGACGGTGCTCACATGCTCACCGTAGGAGATATTGTCGATCGTGCCGTAGGAATCGTCCTCAGTCGTGTTGTTTTCGATGGAGGAGCCGTCGTCCTCGTACTGCGTAAAGGTGCCGTCGCCCTCGGTGGCGAAGAACTCGACGATACGCTGACTGCGGTCGGTACCCTTGGTGTTGGTGTCGCTCACTGCCTCGGGGTTGTTGTTCTCGGCGTACATCGGCACGATAGCGTTGGCCTTCACAAACAGCGGCAGCTCCAAAGCGGAGCCTCGTAGTTGTTGAGAACCTGGCCGCCGCGATACTGCTTACCCGAGAAGTAATCGATCCAGATGGTGGGATTCTCGTCGGTGCCGTAGTTGGGGAGGTAGATCCATTGCGAATGTCGTTGCCGTTCTCATCTGCCTGGGTATCCTGATACACCGGTGCCACTAGGAAGTTCTCACCGAACATATACTGGTACTGCGTCGAAGTGCTTGCGGCGTACTCGGAGTTGTCAGAAAGCAGCATGGCGCGGATCATGGGCAGGCCGGCATCGCCGTTACCCGTGTCGATGTTGGCCGCCGAGGCCGCGCTCGTGTAGATATAGGGCATGAGCTGCGCCTTGAGCTTGAGATAGAAGCGCGAGATGCCTGTGTAGGGATCGCCGTGCGTCATGGGCGATTTACGGTAGGTGCCCCAACCGTCCATGTCGAGCATAGAGGGCGTGAACGTCTTCCACTGGTAGTCACGCGCAGAGATGATGGGGTCGCCGCCAAAGATGCCATCCATGTCGGAGCCGATGTTGGGGTTGCCCGAAAGACTCTGACCGATATACGTGGGGATATGGAAGCGAATGTACTCCCAGTTACCGCCATACTGGTCGCCGGTCCAAATGCCACCAAAGCGCTGCGTGCCGGCCCAACCATCGAGCGTGATGATGTTGGGGCGCTTGTTAGCGCCGGTCGTCACCGTGTCATAAGCTGTCTTGATGCCATTAAGACCAAAGGAGTAGCCAGATCCAACCCAGGCAACGTCGGTCTTAAGGGTAGTGATGCCTCCCGTCTTGACCTCGGCGTCGAAGTCGCGAAGCAGATGCCACGGGGTCTCAGGGTTGCTGTCGGGCTCAAGGTTGGACTGGGTCCACAAGCCGTGCTCACACCCTTGGAGTTGGCATACTCGGTGAACTTCTTAAGGTTGTCGACATTGGCACGCACAGCGTTAAGACGGTCGGCCGAGCTCGCTCCGTCGGAGTTGACGCCGCCGGTCTTGTAGTAACCGTTCTGGCCATAGCCGGCGCCGTAACCGTCGTTCGGCAGGAACCAGCCGAGCGGCATGTCGTTGTCCTCGTAGTCATCGATAACCTGACGAGCAGAGAACTGGCGGTCGAAATCGGTCGCTTTCATGTTCTCGGTATCAACCGTAGGGCCTCACCGTTGAGCGTCTCGGCGCAAGTGTGCCGTCGAGCTTGTAGCCCGTCGACATGCCAGACTCGTACTTAACGTCGCCCTTCTCGCTCGAGGACTTGCTGCCCTTGGTCTCCCACTTCTTTTGACCCGAGGTCGTTGACCAGCCATCACGGTTATAGGCATTAAGATGACCAAGGTAGAACCGTACTCGGGCAGCAGTACCGGGTTACCGGTCACCTTGTAGTAGTCCTGCAGCATCTCGGTTGCCACGTTCGAAGCGCCCTCGTTGGTCGCCACGAAGTAGTAGGCATCAAACTCATTCTCGCTGTGCAAAGTCGTGACCGTCGATGAGTCCGTGGAACCGAAGTCGTAGGAACCCTCTGCAAACGTGTTTCGGAGTACGCCGTAGCCGTCACTCGTCCAATAAAACGGGTTGGGCGAGGCAACGCCGCCATCGGTCCAGTTGTTCGTGTTGGAGATGGCGATGGTCTGGTTGGTGTGCAGGAAGCGTCCGTTCTGGGTGCCGCCGCCAAAGAAGTTCTCGGACTTCTCCTTGGCGAGCGTCTGGACGGTACCCTTCTTATCAAGGTCGAGGGACGCGGACTCGGAAACCACGACACGGTCGCCTGACTTGATACTCATCTTGCCAGTCGCCTTGTCCAGGATCACGGTCGCCTTTCCGCCGGTGATCTCGATAGTGTCGCCCTTGTCGGCAACCGTCGCACTCGGCTTGCTGTAGGTGTCCGAGGTATCGGGCTGAGCCTGGATCTTAGCCGTGTGGGACTTACTACGCGGCGTGGCGTACTCGGAAAACTCACCCTTGGGGTCGACGTTATAACGGAAAATACCGTCCTCGAGGAACGTAATACGGCCCTTGATGCCGTCAGCGAAATCGATGTCGACGACATTCGAGGCAGACTGGGACACGGTCGCCGAGTCGACGCCCTTGAGTGGCGTGGCAATCGCCTGCTGGGGATTGGCAAACACGAGCGTCGCTGCAGTGGCAACGAGGACCGCGCTTCCCTTCACCCACCGTTTCGTAAAAATGGAATTCCTGCGCATCTGGTCTCCTTTCTTCCGACATGCTGAGGTGCCGAGGACGCCCCCCGGCAGCATGGGAAAACGTATCAAACGGAGATGTTCGGTACATTCCGCACAATGGGGGCCACCCGTTACCAAGGGGCCAACTGGTAGTAACCAGATAGCCAACTACTAGGTCATATCAACATATGGGAGCACTTGCGCACCCAAGTTCGGAATTCTCCCAGCGGCAGCAAAATAAGCGTCAACGGCAAGGTGGCTTAATAAGCCATACCAATTGGTTCTTCAGTCAAATACCAATCTAGCAAAAATGTACTGTTTGTCTGGTATTACACAGACCATACCTTTCCCTCGGGAACTGGGCTTCGCGAAGTTTCCCGAGAGAAAGGCTCAGCCGCCACCCTGCGACCTACCGGATATTGCCATGACGTACGTTGACTGATTTGGTTTGGATAAAAAGGTTGACGGAGAGTGATGGGCGGTTAGTTCAGATACGTATAATTTGGCCGTGGCCTTGGGCACGAAATTGCCGCTTGGAAGCCGACGCGGACCCAGTATTGGACCGTTCCCGGCTTGGCTGAGCATCTTGATCGATTCAGATTGCCAAAAGTAGGCCGAATGAGTCCAAATCGATCCTCTCCTACTCTCTAATAAATACGAATTTGAACTAACTGTCCAGAGGCGTCCTCGACTAACAGCAAAAAGGCCTCCATACAAAGAGTGGGCCCTGCCGCTCGAACGAACGGCAGGGCCCACTCTCATTTTCTATTTAGCCTTAGTCATCGCACAAAGCCCCTTCGGCAGCACACGGTGCACCCAAGTCACCGAAGGCCGGGGCGGAGGGGGCCGAGCTTCCCACTGAGCGACTCTGCTTGCAGCCGGAGGCGAAGGGGAACTCGCCCCTCGCCCCGGCCGGACAGGTCACACTACACCGTGTGCTGCGGCAGGTCCTGAAGGGCGATGACGTCCATTCCCATGTCGTTGGCGCTGCCGTGACCCTGCTGGTCCTCGCGCACCGCTCGATGGCACTCACGTACGTGTTGGCGGCAGACATCGCGGTCACGCAGGTCACGCCGCGTCGCACGGCCTCGGTACGTAGCAGATAGCCGTCGCCGCGCGAGCCCGGACCGTACGGCGTGTTGATGATCACCGCGATCTTGCCATCGGCGATGAGGTCGCCGATGTTGGGGCGCTCGCCGTCGTGCGGGCCGCTAATCTTCTCCACGATCTCGCACGTCACGTTGCCTCCACGCAGCACGCGCGCCGTACCCTCGGTGGAGCAGATGTCAAAGCCCAGGTAACGCAGGATACGCGCGACCGAAAGGATGTGGCGCTTGTCGCGGTCGCACACGCTGATGAATACCTTGCCGGCGCTCGGGTCGGGCAGCTTGTAGTCGATCGCCAGCTGCGTCTTGGCGTATGCCTCGGGATAGCTCTTGGCGATACCCATGACCTCGCCCGTCGACTTCATCTCGGGCCCCAGGATAACGTCGGCGCCCGGGAAACGACCCCAGGGCATGACGGCTTCCTTCATGCAGAACCAATCGAGCTGACGCTCGTCGCTCGGCAGGCCCAAGCTCGCGATGGAATCGCCCGCCATGATACGTGCGGCACACTTGGCCAGCGGCACACCGGTGGCCTTGGAGATAAACGGCACGGTACGGCTTGCGCGCGGGTTGGCCTCGATCACGTAAACGGTCTCGCCCTTAATGGCGTACTGCACGTTGACCAGGCCGCGCACGCCCAGCGCCATCGCGATGCGGCGCGTGGTCTCGCGAAGCTTTGCCTGCAGGCTCTCGCTAAAGCTAAACGGCGGAATGCAGGTCGCGGAGTCGCCGGAGTGGATACCAGCTTCCTCGATATGCTCCAGGATACCGCCGATGTAGACCTCCTCGCCGTCGCACAGGCGTCGACGTCCGACTCGATTGCACCCTCCAGGAAGCGGTCCAGATACACCGGGTAGTCGGGGCTAATGCGCGCGGCCTCGGCCATGTAATCGCGCAGATGCTCGGCATCGTAGGCGATCATCATGCCGCGGCGCCCAGCACGTAGCTCGGACGCACCAGCAGCGGGTAGCCGATGTGCGCGGCCACGGCCTCGGCCTCCTCAAACGAGGTTGCCTGGCCCGCCGGCGGATACATAATGCCCAGCTTGTCGAGCAGGGCGGCAAAGCGCTCGCGGTCCTCGGCAAAGTCGATGGCGTCGGGCTTAGTACCCATGATGTTCACGCCGCTCTCCTCGAGCATGCGCGCCAGCTTAAGCGGGGTCTGGCCACCGAGCGTCACCACGACGCCGTCGGGACGCTCAACGTCAATGACGTCCATGACGTCCTCGTAGGTGAGCGGCTCAAAATACAGGCGGTCGGACGTGTCGTAGTCGGTCGAAACGGTCTCGGGATTGCAGTTGACCATGATGGTCTCAAAGCCGCGGGCCGCCAGCGCGTAGCTCGCGTGCACGCAGCAGTAATCGAACTCGATACCCTGGCCAATGCGGTTGGGGCCGGCGCCCAGGATCATCGCCTTGGGCTTGCCCGCCGGCGTGGTCTCGTCGGGAGCCACGCACTTCTTGGCATCCGGCTTGTGCGGTAGATGTTCTCGTACGTCTTGTAGTGGTACTCCGTGGCGCTCGAGAACTCCGCAGCGCAGGTATCGACCGTCTTCATGCTGGGGACCACGCCCAAGCCCTTGCGGTAGGCGCGCACAAAGCGCTCGTCCGAGCCGGTCAGCGCGGCGATCTCGGCGTCGCTCGTGCCATACTGCTTGAGCAGGCGCATCGCGTCGGCGTCGATATCCTCCACACGCAGGCCGCGGATGCTTTCCTGGACCTGCACCATGTCGTTGATGCGGTTGAGGTACCACGGATCGATACCGCAGATGGCATGGATGCGGCGATGTCCCAGCCACGACGTAGGGCCTCGACCACAAAGAAGATGCGGTGCTCAGTCGGGGTGCCCACGGCCTGGGCGAGTTCATCATCGCTCAGTTTGTCAGCGCCCTCCTTGCCACCGGCGCAGATGCCTGATGCCCGTCCTCCAGCGAACGCATGGCCTTGCCGAAGGCCTCCTCAAAGGTGCGGCCGATCGCCATAATCTCGCCCACGGCCTTCATGCGCGTGGTGAGCGTGGGGTCGGTACCCTTGAACTTCTCGAAGGCAAAGCGCGGCACCTTGACCACGCAGTAGTCAATCGTGGGCTCAAAGCAGGCGGGCGTTGCCTTGGTGATGTCGTTGACGATTTCGTCGAGCGTATAGCCAACGGCCAGGCGCGCGGCGGCCTTGGCGATGGGGAAACCCGTGGCTTGGAGGCCAGTGCGGACGAGCGGCTCACGCGCGGGTTCATCTCGATGACGATCAGGCGGCCGGTGTTGGGGTTCACGGCAAACTGCACGTTGGAGCCACCGGTCTCGACGCCGATCTTCTCAAGAATGGCGAGCGAGGCCACGCGCATGCGCTGATACTCAAGGTCGGAGAGCGTCTGCGCCGGCGCCACGGTGATGGAGTCGCCGGTATGCACGCCCATGGGGTCGAGGTTCTCGATGGAGCACACGATGATGCCGTTGCCGGCGTGGTCACGCATGACCTCCATCTCGTACTCTTTCCAGCCCTCGATGGACTCCTCGACCAGCACCTCGTGGGCAGGCGAGAGCTCCAGGCCCTGGCTCACGATGGAGACGAGCTCCTCGTGAGTGTGAGCGATGCCGCCGCCGGCGCCGCCGAGGGTAAAGCTCGGGCGCAGCACGCAGGGATAGCCCACGCGCTCGGCGATAGCCTCGGCGTCGGCCACGCTGTAGGCATAGCCCGAGCGCGCGACCTCCAGACCAATCTCGGCCATGGCTCGTTAAAGAGCTTGCGGTCCTCGCCGCGCTCGATAGCGGCAAGGTCGCAGCCGATCATCTCGACGCCATACTTGTCGAGCGTGCCGTCCTTTGCCAGCTCGACGGCGGCGTTCAGACCGGTCTGGCCGCCCAGCGTGGGCAGCAGCGCGTCCGGGTGCTCTTTCTTGATTACGCGCTCGATAAATTCGGCGGTGATGGGCTCGACATAGGTGCGGTCGGCAAGACCCGGGTCGGTCATGATGGTCGCCGGGTTGGAGTTGACCAGGATGACCTCAAAGCCATCCTCCTTGAGCACCTTGCAGGCCTGCGCCGGAGTAGTCGAACTCGCAGGCTGGCCAATAACGATGGGGCCCGAACCAATAACGAGGATGCGCTTGATGTCGGTACGTTTCGGCATGTTAGTTCTCCTCGGTCGCAGCGTTCTCGGACTCGGCGAAATTCCAGCCGGCGAGGCGGTCCTTCGCGGTGTCGATGTCCAGGTAGTTCTCCTCGCCGTCCATGAGTCGCGTAAAGGCGGTAAAGAGATAGTGGCATCGGTGGGGCCAGGCGAAGCCTCGGGGTGGTACTGGACCGAGAAGCACGGGGCTTCGAGCAGCTGGATGCCCTCGGCGGTGCCGTCGTTAAGGTTCACATGCGTCAGGCGAATGCGGCCGAAGCGCTCGTTCATCACGACCGGCGCGATTCCGCGGCGCACCCAAACGCGCAGATCTCCATCGACCGCATGCTCGGTCTCGCCGCCGGAAAGTTCGGGGACAAGCTTGCCCAAGCTGGGGAACAGCAGGCCAAAGCCATGGTTTGTGCGGTAATCTCCACGCGACGGCTTACCAGGTTCATGACCGGCTGGTTGCCACCGCGGTGACCGAACTTAAGCTTTTCCATCTGGGCGCCGCAGGCAGCTGATCATCTGGTGACCAAGACAAATACCAAAGACCGGCACCTTGCCGATCAGCTGTTGCACCTGCTCATAGGTCTCCACCACGGCGTCGGGTCGCCGGGGCCGTTGGATAAAAAGACGCCGTCGGGATTCATGTCGAGCACCTCACTCGCGGGCGTATCCCACGGCACGACGGTAAGGTCGCAGCCGGCGCGGACCAGCCCCTCCAGAATACCGCGCTTCACACCGCAGTCGTACGCGACCACGTTGTGGCGGGCGGGAGCAGCAGGAGCCAGCGCAAAGTCATGCGTGGCAGGCAGGTCGGCGGCCACAAACTCGTGAGGCGCGGGGCAACTTACGGTCTTGACCAGGTTCTCGCCTACCAGCGTGGGCGCTGCGGCCAGACGCTCGGCAAGCTCGTCGACGTCGAAGATCTCGGTCGAGATAATGCCCATCTTGGAGCCGTTGTCGCGCAGGTGGCGCACCAGAGCGCGGGGTGTCGACGCCCTCGATAGCGACGATGCCGTGAGCGCGCAGGTACTCCGGCACGCTGACGGCCGAGCGCCAGTTAGAAGGCGTGGCGCACATGTCGCGAACGATCATGCCACGCATGGCCGGAGCGCTCGCAGGGCGCACGGCGCCGCCGGGGAAGGCCGACTGGACATCGGTCTCGTCGATACCGTAGTTGCCGATCTGCGGATAGGTCATGGTTACGATTTGGCCGGCATAGCTCGGGTCGTCATGACCTCAAAGTAGCCCTCGAGCGAGGTGTTGAAGCAGACTTCGCCGGTCGCGGTGCCCTCGGCGCCGCATGCGCGTCCATAAAAATGGTCCCATCCTCAAGATACAGGGTGCAGGGACCGCAAGCGCCCTTGCTGGTTTTGGCCAGCATACGCTGGCACAGCTCGGTGGGCGCGATGGTGCGGGCGGCAGCGCCCGCAATATGGTTGTTCGCCATAGTTCTCCTTCCCGGTCTCACAGGACCGGCTTAAAGGTGTGCAGTTAGGCCTCGCGGTATTGTAACCGCAAGCATGCCTCATGGCGTTAATTTCATCGAAATGTTTACGAAATGATAATTATGACTTTCTATGCATAATGATTTTTTAATCCCCGTCCCGGAAAAATCATCCCGCGGGGCTTGTGGCTCACGCGGGATGATGGCGTCTTATTTTATCTTGTCCTGCTCCAGCAGTTCGGACGGTGTGCGATCGGGCTTGCCGCCGCGGAAAATCTCGCGGCCATGCAGACGATGCTCCAGGTCACGTTCGGCCTTTTCCTCGTCAATCTTGGTCTGGCTCACCACCGGGTCCTCAATCAACGACGACACCGAGTTCACCTGCTTCTGAATGCGCTCGGCGATGGTGTCATCCATACTCACGATGCGCATCTTCCAGTCGATACTCGTAGCGTTGGATGAGCTCTTGGTCCACACGAACGTCAGGATGGCGCTCTGGTGGCCCTGGGCGGGAAACATGCCAAAGAAGGAATCGTGCTGAATGTTGCTATCCTCGTCGATATAGGCGTGAACGTTATACACCACGCGGTCGATCTTATCGTTGAGCAACGCGTTGGTCGCAAGCGCCGCGGCCTGAATCTGCCGTTGGACAGCAGCTCGAGCTCGTTGGCAGACGATGTGTCCAACACCGTCACCTCGACCGTGCCCGTACGCTCATCGGCTTCATCGACGGTAAAGTCGAGCGGGAACTGCGTAAAGCCGTTGCCCCACTCAAGGCCGCCCTTCAGCGCCGTCGAAACGGTATCGACCGAAACGCTCTCGGACAGGTTGGCGGTGTTCAGGCGACGCATCACGCCGTAGCCAATCTGCATGCCCACGATCAGCACCAAAATACCAATGACCACGGCCATCGCGGTCTTCGTAATGGTATGACTCACCTGCGAACCCGAAGGATCATCCTCGGACAGTGGGTCGATATGTTTTGCCTGGCTCGCGCGGTCCTCGCTGCGCAGCTGCGCTAGCGCCGCTTTGTCACCGCGCTTGGCCGCAGCCTCCTTCTCACGCATGCGCTCGGTTCGCTTTTTGGCAAGCGTGGGATCCAAGACACCGGATGCATCGATTTCGGAGAATAACTCCGTCACTTCTTCCGGAGTCAAAGGGTTCTTGTCAGCCATAAACTTCCTGTCATATCAATCAGTCGAGCTCGTGCGCACGCGCACCTTCGAACTGCATTCGATAGTAACGGGCATAGGTGCCGCCACGGGCGAGAAGCTGTTCATGCGTGCCACGTTCCACAACGCGACCATGCTCAACGGTCGCAATCTCATCGGCGTGTTTAATGGTCGAGAGACGGTGGGCGATGATGATTGTGGTACGGCCGCGTGCCAGCTCTTCGAGCGACTCCTGGACCGCCTCCTCGCTCTCGTTATCCAAAGCACTCGTCGCCTCGTCCAAGATCAAGATTTTGGGATTCTTGAGAAACACACGCGCGATGGCAACGCGCTGTTTCTGTCCGCCCGAAAGACGGCTGCCGCGCTCGCCCACGACCGTGTCATAGCCCTGTGGAAGCGACTCGATAAAGGCATCGATGTTGGCGCGACGGGCGGCCTCGGCGATCTCTCCTGCCGTAGCGCCCGGCTTGCCGTAGGCGATGTTCTCGCCAATCGTGCCGTCAAACAGATAGACATCCTGCTGCACCAGGCCGATGGCGCGACGCAGGCTCTGCTGCGTCACATCGCGCACGTCCTGGCCGTCGATGCTAATGGATCCGGTAGCCACGTCATAAAAGCGCGGCAGCAGCGAACAGGTCGTGGACTTGCCACCGCCCGAGGGGCCTACTAAGCAATGGTCTGACCAGGCTTGATGGATAGATTCATATGATCAATAACGGGACGACCCCCATCGCCCGCGCCAAGCTCAATATCCTCGTAGCTAAAGCACACGTCGCGGTACTCCACGGCACCTGCCGTCACCTGCAGATCCGTAGCGCCCGGCTTGTCCTGGATATCCGGCGCGGTCGAGAGCACCTCGTCCATACGCTTAAAGCCGGCGATAGCCTTCTGATACGTTTCGGCCGAATTGACGAGTGTCTCGAGCGGCGTGCAGAACAGCGAAATATAGAGTGCAAAGGTCGCCATATCGACCGCCTGCAGCTGCCCCTGGGCGACCAGCCAGCCGCCCAGCAGCACCACGATCACATAGAGCACACCCGAAAGCAGGCCATACGTCGCGGTATAGACGCCCATGGCGTGATACATGTTCTCCTTGGACGAAAGATAGCGATTGTTTGAGGCGCGGAACTTGAAGCGTTCGGTCTCCTCATTGGCAAAGCTCTTGACCACGCGCATGCCCGCCAGCGAATCCTGCAGCTGCGCATTGATGCCGCTGATCTTTTTGCGGTTGTCGCTAAAGACCTCGCGCATGCGCATGTTCTGCCAAAACATGATGGCCGCAAACGCCGCCGTCACCACGGCCATGGCGAGCGCCAGCACCGGGGCGATGGTAAAGAGGATCACAAACGAGCCGATAATCTCGATGCCGCAGATGATGATCCACTCGGGCACGTGATGCGCCGCCTCGCAGATATCGAACAGGTCGTTGACCACGCGGCTCATCATGTCGCCCGAGCTGTTGCGGTCGAAGTACGCAAAGCTGAAGCGCTCATACTGGTCGAACAGGTCCTCGCGCATCTTGGACTCCATGCGCGCGCCCATCACGTGACCCCAATAGCTCACAAAGTAGCGGCAGGCGCAGCGGACGGCATACATCAACACCAAGCCCACCGCGATCATGCCGAGCGCCTGCATAATGGCAGCCTGACCCTGAGTAAATAGCCCACCGGTCAAATTGCGCAGGATAATGGGGAACGCCAGGTCAATGGCGGCAAGCACCAGAGCGCAAACAGTATCAGCAACAAAAAGCCCCATCTGGGGCTCGTAATACGAGAGAAACCTTTTAAACATAATCACCTTACGCGGTTTTACCAAACCGCGTTTCGTCTCGACGCTGCAAGTGCTCCATTTGGACAATCTGCCTTCAATCGTCGGTCGCGTATATCCATACGCTTCCCTCCTCTTTTAGGCCACCTTGTCTCAAATGGAGCACTTTCGCTGACTTATACAAACCTGCGGGATCATCCCGCTCGTTACAGCTCAGAACCACCCAGGCGGTGCGCGATGCTATCGCAGGCCAAGGCGCCTACGACGGTCTTGGCGTCTTCGATCTTGCCGTCGAGCACGGCGTCGATCAGCTCGTGCAGCGGCACCAGGTCCACGTTGACAAACTCGTCATCATCGGGGTTGGGCGCATCAAACTCGAGCTTGGTAGCCAAGTAGATGCGGATGATCTCATCGCAAAAACCGCAGGACGTGACAATCGACGTCAAAAAGCGAATACGACCAGCCCTAAAGCCCGTCTCCTCATGCAGTTCGCGCTTGGCGCAATCGAGCGGATCCTCGCCTGGATCGAGCTTGCCGGCGGGAATCTCGACCGTCACGCGGTCGATGGCGGTGCGGTACTGACGCACCAGTACGATCTTGCCGCTCTCGGTCAGCGCCACGACGGCCGCCGCACCCGGATGGCGAACGATATCGCGGGCGCTGCGGCGACCGTTGGGCAGCTCAACCTCAAGACGGTGGACGTCGAGGATCTTGCCCTTCCAGGCGCACTCCTCCGAAAGAATCTTCTCGTGCAGCTCGGCATCGTGCGGGTCGTCGTCGCCCAGCACCAGCGCCGGCTCGTCAGCGACCTCGCCACCAGGCTCGCCCTCGGCGTGCCCATACATGCGGCTGTCCTCTTCGACGATCTGCGCGTCCACGAGCTCTTCGTTCTTCTCGTCCATCCGTCTCATTCCTCTCGGATTTTAGGCATCCCAGGCGTCGCGGCCGCGCAGCGCGCGCAGGCCGATGTCGTGACGCAGGGTCTTGCCCTCAAAATCAATCTTCTCGCAAGCCTCGTAGGCAAGGTTGCGAGCGTTCTCAAACGTGTCGCCCAGAGCGGTCACGGCAAGCACGCGGCCACCATTGGTCACGAGCTGGCCGTCCACCACGGCAGTACCCGCGTGGTAAACGGTCACGTTCTCCATGGCCTCGGCATCCTCAATGCCAGTGATGACCTTGCCCCTCTCGTAGCTGCCGGGATAGCCCGCGCTCGTCAGGACAACGGCCACGGCCCACTCGTCGCGCCAGTCGAGCTCAATCTGATCGAGCTCACAGTTGGCGCAGGCCAGCATGACCTCAACCAGGTCGTTCTTAAGGCGCGGCAGCACGACCTGCGTCTCGGGGTCGCCAAAGCGGGCATTGAACTCCAGCACCTTGGGGCCGGCGGGCGTGAGCATAAAGCGCCGTACAGGCAGCCGCGGTAGTCGATGCCCTCGGCAGCAAGCTCGGCAACGGTCTGCTCCATGACCTTCACCATGGTGGCGTGCTCCTCGTCGGTCACGATGGGCACCGGGCTGTAGACACCCATGCCGCCGGTGTTGGGGCCCTTGTCGCCCTCGAGCGCGCGCTTGTGGTCCTGCGAGGTGGCCATGGGGCGCACGGTCTTGCCGTCGGTAAAGGCCAAAAGCGAGCACTCGGGGCCGGTCAGCATCTCCTCGATAACCACGGTGTTGCCGGCATCGCCAAAGGTGCCGCCAAAGCACTCGCGCACGGCCTCCTCGGCCTGCTCAAGTTCGGTCGCCACGATAACGCCCTTGCCCGCGGCAAGGCCGTCGGCCTTGACGACCAGCGGAGCGCCCTGCTCACGCACATAAGCAAGAGCCGAAGCCTCGTCGGTAAACGAGCCGTAGGCTGCCGTCGGAATGCCCGCGCGCTCCATGAGCTGCTTGGAGAACAGCTTAGAGCCCTCCATCTGGGCGCCTCGCACCCGGCCAAAGCAGGGAATACCCACCGCGCGCACGGCGTCGGCCACGCCCGCCACGAGCGGAGCCTCGGGGGCCAATTACCACGAGTCCGCATCCGTGGCTCTGCGCAAACGCCGCCACGGCCGCAGGATCGCAGTCGTCGAGAACAACGTTCTCGCCGCAGCTCGCGGTGCCGCCGTTGCCCGGCGCGATGTAGAGCTTGCCGGCGCGCGGTGATGCTGCGAGCTTAGCTGCCAAAGCATGCTCACGGCCGCCGCTGCCCAACAACAGGATGTCGATGGTTTGAGTGTCCGCCTTCAAGGGTGCCTCCTCTATGGATGAATGGCCCGCTCCGCGCGAGCCCTTTGCAAGCAAATATACCCCTCGGCCGCCCGCTTGGGCTGCAAAGGGGTATATCGCAATAACCAAATAGTCCCGATTACTTCCAGAATCGGTTGATGATCTGCTCGCGACCGGCGCCGACGCCAATGAACGTCACGCGGGTGTGTGCCAGATCCTCGATAAACGCCACGTAGTCCTGAGCCTCCTGCGGCAGCTCCTCAAAGCTGCGGCAGCCGGTGATATCGCACTTCCAGCCAGGAGCTCCTCGTAGATGGGCTTGGCGTGCTCAAAGCGCACCTGGTGCTCGGGCACGCTCGTGTAACGCTCGCCATCGACGTCATAGGCAACGCACACCTTAATGGTGTCGAAGGCCGAAAGCACGTCGAGCTTGGTCATGGCGATATCGGTGAGGCCGTTAACACGCGAGGCGTAGTTGGCGATGGGGCCATCGAACCAACCGCAGCGACGGCGACGGCCGGTGGTCACGCCGTACTCATAGCCTTCCTCGGTCAGCGTATGGCCGGCCTCGGACTCATAGGAAAGCTCGGTGGGCATGGGGCCCGAACCGACGCGGGTGATATAGGCCTTCATGACGCCCAGCACGCGGTCGACATTCTTCATACCGACGCCGGAGCCGGTGATGGCGCCGCCGGCGGTGCAGTTGGAAGACGTCACGTACGGATAGGTGCCGTGGTCAATGTCGAGCAGCGTTGCCTGAGCGCCCTCGAACAGCAGGTCCTTGCCCTCGTCGATCATGTTGTTGAGCAGCAGGCTCGTCTCGGTGATGTAGGGCGCAGGCGCTCGGCCATGGGCAGGTACTCGTCGCAGATCTGGTCCACGGTGTAGGTGGGCAGGTGGTAGATGAGCTCCAGCTCGGGATTCACGCGGGCAAGAGCGGTCTCCAGCTTGTCGCGGAACAGCGCCTCGTCCAGCATGTCCTGCATGCGCAGGCCGATGCGGGCCATCTTGTCCTGGTAGCACGGACCGATGCCGCGCTTGGTGGTACCAATGTTCTTCTTGCCGAGCTTCTGCTCAAAAGCACCGTCCAGATCGATGTGGTACGGCATGATGATGTGCGCGTTGCCACTGATCTTGAGGTTCTTGGTGGTGATACCGTCGGCCTCGAACATGTCGATCTCCTCAAGGACAACCTTGGGGTTGACGACGCAGCCGTTACCGATCACCGACATATGGTCGGAATACATGATGCCGGAGGGCACCTGGTGCAGGCCGTACTTCTTGCCGTTGACGACGATGGTGTGGCCGGCGTTGTTACCGCCCGAATAGCGCACGACGGCATCGAAGTCGCCGGCGACCAGGTCGCAGATCTTACCCTTGCCTCATCGCCCCACTGGGCACCGACCAAAACGGTTGACGGCATGTTTACTCCTTACATTCATGGACTGTCTACGCGCCACGCCGGCACGCAGAAGCACAAAACATTCCCAGTATACCCGTGCAACGGGCGCCTGTCCTACTCCTCGGCATGTGCCCATCAAGCTCATAGAACTTGGTGGATGCCGGCAGGAACATCAGGTCGACGTCGCCGATCGGGCCCGAACGGTTCTTGGCCACGACGATACGCGTAACGCCCTCGTCGGGTCGATCGTCGCGCGAGGCTTCGGCCTCGTCGGCGGAGCGGTCCAAGAACATAACGATATCGGCGTCCTGCTCGATGGAGCCCGATTCACGAAGGTCGGAAAGCTGCGGGCGCTTGCCGGTACGGGATTCGACCTGACGCGAGAGCTGCGACAGCGCGATGAGCGGGATCTTGAGTTCCTTGGCCATGATCTTCAGACCACGCGACATCTCGGAGACCTCGACGGTACGGCTCTCGGAGCGGCGTCCCGGCGGAGGACTCACCAGCTGCAGGTAGTCCAGGATGATGATGGCCTTCTCCTTGTTGTGGAGCATGCGGCGGCTCTTGGCGCGAATCTCGGTCACTGTGGTGCCGGGCGTATCGTCAATCAGAATATCGAGCTTGGACAAGGTCTGCGTGGCCTCGTTGATATTGGCCCACTGCTCGGGGCTAATGCGGCCCATGCGGAAGTCACTGATCGAAATCATGGCGTAGGCGCAAATCAGACGCTGGGCAATTTCCTTGCCCGACATCTCCAGCGAGAAGAAGCCGACGGTATAACCGGCCGCGGCAGCGTTGAGCGCCAGATTCAGGCGAACGACGTCTTACCCACAGCAGGGCGGGCGCCGATGATGATGAGCTGGCCCTCGCGAAAACC
>ENA-OQIM01000021-OQIM01000021.1-human-gut-metagenome-genome-assembly--contig:-NODE-21-length-42046-cov-4.038431_pt1 | contig 42046 bp, 59 predicted proteins | sample MGYA00242579_ERZ504744 | MGnify/ENA primary metagenome ERZ504744 (study PRJEB26092, sample SAMD00036441) | human gut metagenome | host: Homo sapiens | study: EMG produced TPA metagenomics assembly of...
CGCGCCAAAAGCCTATTCGGCGCCGAATACGCCAACGTACAGCCGCACTCCGGCGCACAGGCCAACGCAGCCGTCTACCAGGCGCTCATCAAACCCGGCGACACGGTTCTCGGCCTCGCCCTCGACCACGGCGGCCACCTCACCCATGGCATGAAAATCAACTTCTCCGGCCGCTTCTACCACGCCGAACCTACGGCGTGAATCCCGAAACCTTCCGCATCGACCCGGAAATCATCCGCCAGCGTGCGCTCCGAGACCCATCCCGCCATGATCATCGGCGGATGGAGCGCTACCGCGCATCGAAGACTTCAAAGCCATGAAGGAGATCGCCGACGAGGTCGGCGCCAAATTCTGGGTGGACATGGCCCACTTCGCCGGCCTCGTAGCCGCCGGAATGCATCCAAGCCCCGTCCCATACGCCGACGTCGTATCCTCACCGCGCACAAAACCCTCGGCGGCCCACGCTCCGGCTTCATCCTCGCCAAGCAGGAATACGCCAAGAAACTCAACTCCGCCGTATTCCCCGGCCAGCAAGGCGGCCCGCTCATGCACGTCATCGCCGGCAAGGCCGTCGCCTTCAAAGTCGCCGCCACCCCGGAATTCAAAGACCGCATGCAACGCACCCTCGACGGCGCCAAGATCCTTGCCGAACGCCTCATGGCCGACGACGTCAAAAACAACGGCATCAGCGTCCTGACCGGCGGCACCGACGTGCACCTGGTCATGGTCGACCTACGCAACAGCGAAATGGACGGCAAACAAGGCGAAGACCTGCTCGCACAATGCGGCATCACCATCAACCGCAACACCGTCCCGTTCGACCCACGCCCCGCATCCGTGGCCTCCGGCCTGCGCATCGGCACCAGCGCACTCGCCACCCGCGGCTTCGGACCCAAGGAATACGAGGAAGTCGCCGACATCATCGGCACCGCTCTCGCCGCAGGACAGGACGCCGACGTCGACGCGCTCAAGGCGCGCGTCGACAAGCTTGCCGAAGACTTCCCGCTTTACCCGGGACTCGACCAAATCCACTGATCACCAGCCTCGACTGACGAAATCGCGTCCCGCCGCGCAACCAACGACCCGAAAATGGCCGTCATTGCCCAGCGAGGCGTGATTTCGCGCTATTCTAAGAGACTATGACGAATCCACAGAACCAAGCACCGCCATGAACACCGACGTGTTCGAAGCAGTATGCGCCATGGGCGACGCAGCCCGCACCGTGCAATCGCAACTTGCCCAGGCAAACACCGAAGCCAAAAACCAACTGCTCAACGCCATCGCCGACGCACTCGACCAGCATGCGGACGACATCGCCGCAGCCAACGCGCTCGATATGAACCAAGCCGAAACCGACGGCATGGACGCCGGCAAACTCGACCGACTCAGATTCGACCAGCAGCGCATCACCGCCGCCGCGCAAGGCGTACGCCACGTGGCATCCCTACCAGACCCCATCGGCGAAATCGTACGCGGATACCATCTGGAAAACGGCCTACGCCTGCAGCAGGTACGCGTCCCCATCGGCGTGCTCGGCATGATCTACGAAGCGCGCCCCAACGTCACCGTCGACGTGGCCTCCCTATGCATCAAATCCGGCAACGCCGTCCTGCTGCGCGGCGGACACGCGGCCGAACACACCAACGCGGCAACACTCGCCGTCATCGCCGACGTACTCACCAAACACGGATACGACCACAACATGATCGCCACCGTAGACCAATACGGACGCGACGGCGCCACCGCATGATGGAAGCACGCGGCCACATCGACGTGCTCATCCCACGCGGGGGAGCAGGACTCATCCAAGCCGTGGTACGCAACTCCAAAGTCCCCGTCATCGAAACCGGAGCCGGCAACGTGCACATCTACGTCGACCGCACCGGCAACCCCGACAAAGCCATCCCCATCCTCATCAACGCCAAAACCCAACGCGTCGGCGTATGCAACGCCACCGAAAAACTCCTCGTCCACAAAGACATCGCCGAAAGCTTCCTGCCGAAAGCCGCGGCAGCGCTCGCCGCAGCGGGAGTCGAAATGCATGCCGACGAACGCGCGTATGGCATCATCGAACATGCCGGAATCGCAAATGCGCAACTCGTGCATGCCACCGACGAGGATTGGGACACCGAATATCTGGCACTCAAAATCGGCATCAAGGTGGTCGACTCGCTTGACGAGGCCATCGCGCATATCAACCGCCACTCCACCGGGCACACCGAATCCATCATCGCCGAAGACTATTCGGCCATCGAGGAATTCACCGCCCGCATCGACTCGGCGGTGGTGATGGTCAACGCCTCCACACGTTTCACCGATGGCGGCGTGTTCGGATTCGGCGCGGAACTTGGCATCTCCACACAGAAGATGCATGCGCGCGGTCCGATGGGGCTGCGCGAGATGACCACGACCAAATGGATTGGCTACGGAACAGGACAGGTGAGAGAATGAGCGACGAAGTCATGCAGGACAATATGCAGCACACCATGCAGGACAACAAGAACCCATGGAACGCGGACTTGACCGACCCAATGCTCAGATTGCGATTGGCATCCGAACGATTGAGCATCGTGCGGTATGTGTTCCTTGTGCAGGTCGAAGACGGTATCGCGTCAGCGGATGAACGCGCCTCGCTCGAATACGCCGACGCGGTGCTGATCGGCTGGCCCGAAACCGACGCTTCGGACGTCATCACTCCCGATGCCGCCCAGCTTGACGATATCGACGAGCAGATGCGGGTCATGGAACAGCACATCGCCAAGTTCAGCGCGATGGAACGAGACCATGACATCGTCGGCATGACCGACACGCTGATTCGTGTCACCGAGCGCGTTGCCGGAATCCGCAGCATATACCAGCCGGATTTCCCGCTGCGACATTCGCCGAGATTCGACGTGTGGTGCAGGACGAGTGGGATGAGGATATGGACAAGATCGATCCCGACAACGCCTCACCGACCGCGGACAGCATCGAGCAGGAAACCGCCGACGCGGATAAAGAGCAGCAGGCCGAGAAACAGGCCGAACAGCAGGCCGATGGCGCGCAAAAGAGCGGAGCGTCCGCATGACCGGACCAAAACGCATGCGGCCGGAATCTGCGGAGGCCGATCCCGAACTGACCGTCAGCTACGTGGTCGAGCCGGAACGACGCATGTCGGAACTATCCGTAGACCGGCCGCAATCAGCCGTGACCACCGGACGCAGGTCCGCACGAGGCAACTGGCACAACCGGTTGCGCATCGGCATCATGGGCGGCACTTTCGACCCGATCCATAACGGCCATTTGGTCGCAGCCTCCGAAGTGTCCTGGGTGTACGACCTCGACGAGGTGATCTTCGTGCCGACCGGACGGCCGGTGTTCAAGTTGGACAAGAAGGTCACCAATGCGGAGGACCGGTACCTTATGACGGTCATCGCCACCGCGTCGAACCCGAAATTCACCGTGTCGCGCGTGGACATCGACCGTCCCGGCGTCACCTACACCATCGACACCCTGCGTGACATCCGCGCCCAGTATCCCGATGCGGAACTGTTCTTCATCACCGGTGCCGACGCCGTGGCGGAGATCATGCAATGGAAGGACGCCAACAAGATGTGGGAGCTGGCGCATTTCGTGGCCGTGACACGTCCCGGTTATTCCTCGCCGGACGGCGTGAAATTACCTGAAGGCAAGGTGGATACGCTGGAGATTCCCGCATTGGCGATTTCTTCCACGGATGTGCGTCGCCGCGCCGAACATGGCGAACCCGTCTGGTATCTCGTACCCGACGGCGTGGTGCAATACATCGGCAAACACGGCCTATACCGATAGAAGGTGGACGGAACGATCGCATGGCCCCCGAACACACGGGGTCGGTGAGGTCTGCGCGGCCGGTTAGTATGGGTCACATCCACTTCGCTAGAACAGACGTTTGGAGACACGGTGAGCGCAATCCTTGAAGGAAAGCCGGATAAGAACCTTATCCTTGTCACAGGCAGAGCACACCCGAAGCTGGCGGCGGAAGTCGCCGAACAGCTCGGCATTGATGTTCTGGAAACCACAGCATACGATTTTGCGAACGGCGAAATGTACGTGCGCTACACCGAGTCCGTGCGTGGCGCGGACGTGTTCGTACTGCAGAGCCATTCCAATCCGGTCAACCAGGCCATCATGGAACAGCTCATCATGATTGATGCGTTGAAGCGTGCTTCCGCGCGTTCCATCACCGCGGTCTGCCCGCTGCTGGGCTATTCCCGCCAGGATAAGAAGCACCGCGGCCGCGAGCCCATCTCCTGCCGTCTGGTGTTTGACCTGCTCAAGACCGCAGGCGCCGACCGCATCATGAGCGTCGATCTGCATGCGGCGCAGTCGCAAGGCTTCTTTGACGGCCCGGTTGATCATCTCATCGCCATGCCGGTGCTGGTCGATTACATCCGTGACCGTTTCTCCAACCAACTTGACAACGTCGCTGTCGTCTCCCCGGACGCCGGTCGTATCCGTGTTGCCGAACAGTGGGCGCAGCGCCTCGGCGGCGGTCCGCTCGCCTTCGTGCACAAGACCCGCGACATCACCCGCCCGAACCAGGCGGTCGCCAACCGTGTGGTCGGCGACGTCGCAGGCAAGGACTGCGTGCTTGTCGACGACCTGATTGACACCGCGGCACCATCGCCGGCGCATGCAACGTGCTTAAGGATGCCGGAGCCAAGTCGGTGACCGTCGTCGCCACGCATGGCGTGCTGTCCGGCCCGGCCGTGGACCGACTGAAGAACTGCGGCGCACGCGAGGTCGTGCTCACCGATACCGTGCCGATTCCGGAAGAAAAGCGTTGGGACGGTCTGACTGTTCTGTCGATCGCGCCGTTGCTGGCAAGTGCCATCCGCGCCGTGTTCGAAGACGGTTCCGTTGCCGAACTGTTCGACACGTATCCGGAACATCACGGCCAGGGCTTCCTGTTCGCCTGATTTTCTAGGAAACTCGGATACTTCTGACACTTCAGATATTTCGAGGTTTTACGTTATACGGTTCCGGTTCATTCGGAACCCGTTTTCTTTATGCTTTTCGCTGCATTGCACGCTGACGGTTGCGCGGGTGGGGGTGTTTCCGCCATGCCGTACGGGCCGATCCGACTTGTTCGAATGGTAATGCGTGCGGAACGTCATGATGCCCCCGCATCTTAAAAAAACGTCAGGCCGGCATCAGACCTGTACGCCTGCGAGCTTCAGGAACTTCTTGTCGGACTGGATGCCTTGAGTCAGGAACTCTCCGTTCTTGAACAGCGCGTAGGTCGTGACCGGAGCTGGCGTATTCTGGGCCTGCTCACGGCTGATGATGTGAATGGTTTTTAATGGAATGCTGTGCTCTTCCGCCACCGCTTCCACGCGTGGCACCCAGTAGTGGGTGAACGGACACTGGTCCGTGTAATAGAGAACGAATCCATCACCATCCGCCGTGGGATATTTGGCGCATTCTTTGAATTGCGGAGGCTTCGTGTCCGAACCGAACGGCAGGTACATGAGCATGATTCCGCATGATGACGTGTCCGCAACCATGAAACCCTTGTGCGCAAGGTATTTCGCGTCGGAGAGGAATTCGCGCTTGCGTCCTTCGGCAGACAAAATACACAATCCCTTCCGCCCCTGCTCCTTCGCATCCCTCACGCACTCCCGTAACAGGTCGTTGGAATATCCGTGCCCTTTCATGGAGCCGGCGACCCATAGACAGTCGATGTAAAGATACCCATCCGCTTGGATAGGAACCCACGCGTTCTCCGCGGGGATATATTCGATGAAGCATTTTCCGCGTTCTACGCTGCGGTAGAAGATCAATCCTTCGTCGAATCGACGTTTGAGCCACTCCTTTTTCGCAAGGGCCTGTTTGCCGGACATGGCGCAGCAGACGTGCTCTGCATCGATGTTGTCCCTGGTAATTCGAATGTATTCCATTCGGGACCTCCTTGTCTTGCGCGGTTCCGCCCATGTTGCCGCCTATGGCGTGGGATTATTGCCGAGTCTACTGGAAGGCGCCGTTCCTTGACATCAGCGTTGCTCCGAAAAAACGAGATTCCGGTTTCCATGACGTTTTCAGACTTCCGTATTTTAGATATTTAGACAAACGTCTAAATATCTGGTAGGATGAATATCCCAATCCGATACTGGAAAGAGAGCGATGATGGCAGGAGAAGGATTCAAGCACTCGCCGACCCCACGCGGCGTCGTATCCTCGAGCTGCTGCGTGCGGGGGATATGACCGCGGGGGAGCTCGCGGAGCATTTCGACATCAGCAAGCCATCGCTCAGTCACCATCTGGCGACTCTTAGGAACGCTGGTCTCGTAACGGACGAACGACATGGGCAGAACATCGTGTACAGCCTCAATACCACAGTTATGCAGGACTTGGTCGGATGGTTCATGGGCTTCGCGGACGATCCGGAAGACAGGCAATGAAAGGTCTGACAATGCAAAAGCAGGAAAAACCCGAGACAACCAAAGCCTCGACCGGTATTCCGGCCCGTGTATGGGTCGTCCTCATGCTGCTTTGCGTGCTGAACGTCGTGGCGCATCTTGCCGCCATGCCGGGGCTACCTGAGCGCATTCCCATGCATTGGGGTGTTGACGGCGGTGTGAACGGATGGGGGCCACGTTGGATGGCATCCGTTCTGGGTGCGCTTCCATTGACGTTTCTCGCACTGTTCTATGTGGTGCCGCGCATTGATCCGAAAGGTGCCGCATATGCCAAGTTCGGCGGATTCTACCAAGGATTCGTGATCTCGTTCACGGTATTCATGTGCGCCATCAGCTGGCTTGGGGAACTCACCGTCTGGAACCTCCTTCCTGGCAAGGGCGCGGTCAACGTCATCGTGTCCGGGGCGATCGGCGCGTTCTTCATCGGCATGGGTAATTATCTACTCGTGTGCGGCAAAACTACACGCTCGACATCAAAACGCCATGGGCGCTCGACGACCCCGACAACTGGCGCCGCACCCACCGTTTCGGCGGAGCTGTTTCATGGTGGTGGGCGTTAGCCTGATTGTGCTGGGATTTTTAGGAGGTATATTGCCTGAAACCTGGATTCTGGCAGTGATTATGGTGCTTGCGATTGTCTCGGTCGCAGCCATGTATGTTTACTCGTATCTCATCTGGCACAAATCCCACAACAGCTGATTGGGTAGCACCCCCGGTTTTCTTCAGCGAAACCACAGGGGAGTCCGACCCGAATTGCCTGACCGTGCGGGTCGTGTTGACGCGGATAAACGGATAAAAGACGCCCCGGTGACATGGAACTAGCGGTTAGCATGGGGACTCGTACTTGTAAGTGCAACAGGCATTCCGATGATGTTTGATTTTCCTGCATGCAAACCCGTCGTGTTCTTTATTTCTGTTGTATTGCGAGCAGTACGGTGGCGCGCAGGACGTCCTCGTCGGCGAAATTCAGGCCCCATATGATCTCGACCTTGTCGGTGAGGCGCTTCTGCACGCGCCGACGATCGCCGTGGCGTCGGACAGTTGGAGGCTCTTCGGACCTTCGATGGCGATTATCGCTCCCGTGACCTCGTCGGATGCGACGCTCGAATCATGGAACCGTCCGTCGAGCGCCTCCACGATGCCCGTCGACGACCCGCTTTCCACGCGGATGACCGTGGTCAGGGCGCCGGCGCAGACGCTTCTGACGTCGTCCCCATCGATGTGGATGTACTTGTTGTTGCCGAGGAATCCCTCCAACGCCGCGACGGCATCGTCCATCGTCGTGGCGGGATCCTCTCCCGGGACGGCAGGAGGTCCACGTCCACGCGGTCCGTGGCGTCCGTTCCGGCTGCCGGCATGCGGACGGTCAGTTCCCGTTCGCCGTCGTTTTCGTTCCATAGGATCTTGACGACATGGCTTCCGTCCGTCTTGTCCGTGGCGTCGATGTGTCGTGCGGTCATTTTTGGTTCCTTTTCGATGAGGCGGGTTCGTTTCTTTCCGGGGCATGTCCCGGCCGTTCTTACTTCTGTCGATGCCGGACGGGCGTGTGGTCCGATCGGGCGAGTGCGAATCAGGACGGGGGCCGGCATGGGCGTCGTGGATCGGCGACGAGTCCCAAAAACGTCACCGATCCACGACGCAATCCCGACACCCGTTTCGCAGCCGAGGACGATGGCGGAAGGGGCATTGGCGCGGTTCTTGCCGGCCATGACGGAAGACGTGGTCTGTGCGAGAGTGCTATGCTTGGCTAGCTTCTTATGTCTGAGGGTGTAAACGGCATCGGCGGAATCGGCGACACGTTTGGAATGCGTCACCACAATGACACATTTACCGAGTTGATGAGCGGCATGCCGCAAAAGATCAATCACCTCATCAGTCATTTCCGGATCCAGGCTGCCAGTCGGTTCATCCGCCAGAATCGCGCGGCCGGGCGCCACTAGGGCGCGGCCGACCGCCACCCGCTGACGTTGGCCACCCGACAAGTGCATGATGTTGCGCTTCGATTCCTCACGGCTCAGCCCCAGATCTCGAGGATCTTCATATCGGCCTTGGGATTGACCAGGCGCAGATTCTCTTCGGGGGTGAGATAGTCGATCAGATTATGGTCCTGGAACACCAAGGACACGTGCTCGCGACGGTGCTTTGAATAACCTGTCGTAGCTATATCCTCGCCCTCAAAACGAACCACTCCATCAGAGGGGGCATCCAGACCGGCCAACAGGGACAGCAAAGTGCTCTTTCCCGCTCCCGATGGACCGGTTATCGCATACATCTTTCCGGATTCGAAATCTGCGTTCACGTCCGAAAGAACGCGAATCTTCGCCGCGCCATATGAGTAATTGGCATGGTCCAATTGCAGACAGACAGTCATGATTAGTATCTCCTAACGCATAGAGGAAAGAATGGATTTCGGGGATTTGGCCAGCACTGCGGCGCACGACACGGCAAGCGCGATCGCGATGACCGCGCATCCGAGCAGCAGGATGAGCAGCGTCTGTTCTGGCGGCAGAGCCTCCACCTGCAATGATTCAAGAGGCGCGACTCCCGAATCGTGCAGCAGGAGCGAGGACACGTAACCGGACAATAGGGAGCCCGTTCCCAGCGAGCACAGGCTGCGACCACAGCCATGAGACCGGTTTCGATCGCGAACTGGGCGATAATCTGCATCTTGCCGATGCCGAGGGCCAGAAGGGTGCCTATCTCATGGATGCGTGAACGGATCCAGAAGACAAGCGCCATGCCCAATACCAGCACATCGGCCAGGCAGACGGACAACAGCACCATGCGGACCAGATCGCGTACCGTTTCCACCGACTGCAGCACGCCGGAAAGCCGCGCCGAGTCATCGGTGACGCCATACTCGCTTCCGGCGATTTTTTTTGCTTGGGCCACTGCGGCGGAAAGATCCCGCGGATTGTCCGAGAGGCACCGGATCGTGCCGACCTTCCTCTCCAGTCAGCGCGGAAACCACTTGGCGCCCGAATAGATGAGATTCTCCGATGCGTCCGATGGCATAGGGCTCTGTGCCTGTACATTGCCAGAGAAGATTCCGGCCACGCGAACGGTGGAATCGCGGCCTTCCTGACTGAGTCGGAAGGTCGATCCCACCGATAGTCCATTCTCACGTGCGAAATCCCGGTGAATCAGTACGTTCCGGCCATTACCTGAAATGTGGTGTCCTTGTTCCAACCGGTACAGGCCGCTTTGGAACTCTTCGGACGACGAGGAGTCAGTGGTGCCCAGCACGCTGACCTGCGTGGATAGGCCGGAATCCAGTCGAGGACCATGTTCGGGGACAACCGGATGCGCGCCATCCACCTGCGCCAGGGTCTTACGTTCGTAAACGGTTTTCCCTACGCCGGGGATGCGTGAGAACCGGCTCGCTTCCTTTGGGCTGACGGGATTCTCGCCGGTGTCGACGGTAAAACCTATTCCCATGCTTCCGCCGATATCGTCGGACATTTTCTGAAGCGCCGTTGACGCTCCGACCTGAGCCACGAGACTGGTGAAAACCATCAGCATCAACAGTCCGATGATTCCGCTGCGTACCGGTTTACGTACGATTGCCAGCGTGGCACGCTTCCACACGTTCATGCCCGTCATCGGAGCTCCGACAGGCTTCGTGGCGACTTGCGCAGCATCGGTATGCACGATATGGCGACGCATACCAGCATCACCGCCAGCAGGCCGAGCGATACATACAGTACGGCGGTTGTGTCGATCGATACCGTGAGCGAATCCAAGGTACGAGCCGACATATTGGACTCGAGATCGCCGCCGACCTGTCCCATGCTGCTCAGTTCCTTCGCCGCGGAGGCGTTCACGGAACGGAGGGCCGAGGTGCCAACCATTGGGCCGCTCCCCGTGCGCACAGCCATCCGAGGACCAGGGACGGCAGGCCGATCAGAATCATCTCGGTTAGATATTGGGCGATCAGGGATGCTTGCCGATGCCGAGGGACACCAATACGCCCATCTCCTGACGTCGGTCGTTCATCCACAGCAAGAGCATGAGGCTGAGGACTATCACTGCCGAGATGGTCACGCCGATCAAAGCGCCGCGCATCATGGAGCGCACACTTCGGGCGGCATTCAGCATGCTCGACGTATATTGGTCATTGCGCGTGATCTGGTAGTTGTTCCAATCCACCGGAAGCTTCTTCGCCGCTTCCATGGTTTTCTCCACGTCGACACCCCTGTCCAGAACGAAAGTGGCATCCTGGTATATTTCCTTGCCGGCCTTGTACTGGTACAGAGTACTTGTAGTGTCCAAATCGGTGTACACAGTGTTGGAGGTGAGTTCCGCGCGGCTGGCCACCTTTCTGTCGCTGTCCCCTTTGAATATTCCGACGATGGTGGTTTTGACAGTTGCCGTCGAATGCGACTCATTGTCGGCATCATATGGATTGGCCTTGAGCGTGAGGGTATCGCCGACTTTAAGCCATTGGTTTTGGCGAGATCCTCATGGACCATCGACATATGCTTATCGGACGCCTTGAGATGACGTCCTTCGACCATGCCGAGCGTGTGGGACGTGAACACATTGAGTTTTGACGAATCGTTTGTGCCTATGACGTTGGCCGTATTGCCGAACTGCTGTTCTTTCTCCGCATCGTAATCATCGCCGCCGGGGACCTTCACCACGCTGGCTCCCACGAGATCGGCGGTGGCGTTCTGCCTGACCATGCACGAGCCGACCCCGGACAGCTTCGAGATTCGTTGCACATCGGCGGGACGGACCATTCCGCCTCCGCGAGGCGTCAGCATGCTGCCTTGCAGGTTACTGGCCAGCACGAATCCGCCGACCGCCTGTTTTTCAATCTGTCCGGCCTCATGTTGAGCTGCCTGAGAAACCGCGGTCGCGGACAGCATACTCGCCGTTATGATGGTCAGCACAATGAACAGCACCGCGGTGCGCACTCGTTTTCTGAGCACATAGCGCGCCGCCCGTGAGATAAAGGTCATTAATACCCCCTGTAAAGCTGGGACCTTCTCGGTAGTGCCCGAAAAGATGTGCACTTTGGACCATGGCCGTCCATGCACGATGATCAGTTCGCTTCCGCGAGTTTGTCATCGAGCCGGGACCTGTCGAGATAGCGGCGGGTCGACGCTTTCCTCGCGCCGTCTGTGGCGCTCGATGACCGCGGATTCGAAGACCTCGCCCTTGAGCTTGGGCACCTTCAGGCCGAGCCTGCCGGCCTTGGCGGTCAGGCTCCGGTCGTAGTGGCCGGCGCGGTACACCTTCCGCTCCCCGGCGCGCTCGTATCTGGCGGCGTTGGCGATCTCGTCGGCCTGAAGCGCCGGGCATCGCGTTCAATGGTTCGGTGACCTTCTCGGCGACCAGGCGGTCGAGCTTGGTCTCGAGCAGGTTCCGGTCGATCTGTATGATGCTCGAGGGTCTTGCCGACTTTGTCGCGTCCGCGCCGAGCGGATTCCTACACTCTTTGGCGGCCCTGTCCAGATCGGCGGCCGCCGACACGCACGTTCCGCGCGCATGGCCGTCCTGGCTGGTCCTCATATGCCCGATAGCCCAGGCGGCCGCCCACGACCACTGCGGTAGACGCGGCCGCCGCCACGCCGCTGAAGCGGCCGGAATGACGGACTGGAACCCGCCATCGTCGGCATACGTCGGTGTATGCGGTCGGCGCGTTGGGCAAACCCATGCCGCACCGGCCGGAGGCTGAGGGGGCCGTTCGACCGGAAAACTCAATGGCCGTAGGATTCCCGGATGCGGGCGTCGGGCCCGGTGGCAATCCGGACTGGAACCCTCATACGAAAAACGGGCTGCCGTGGTCCGCTGGGAACCGCGGCAGCCCGCCATGTGATTCGTTGGAATCGGAAAGCCTTACTTGTTGAGGACCTTCTTCATCAGGTCGGAGGAGGCCTTGGCGAGTGCGAACTGGCCGAAGCCGGGTCGATGGAGGCGAGGTTGGCGTTGATGATCTGGTTGAAGGTGTCGTTCTTCATGGTGTTTCCTTTCGGACGGCCGCCTGTCTTCTTGCTCTTGTCTTCTTCTGCGTCGCGCGGCTCGTCGCTTCGTTGTTTTCTTGTCTCTGTATCTTCTGTTGTTTTTCTGTTGTGCCTTCACTATAGGCAGGAAGTATGCGTACGTCATGCCGCAATCGCCATTTCTATTGTAGACTCATCGGTTCATCTTAAAGAAAGAATAAAAAACGGTCATATATTCTGTTGCGCAGCCTGCCGCAGCGTAGTTTTGGGTAGATGAAGTGCGATTGTTCTGCCCATTCCGACGGAAAAGTTCATGTTTGCGTCGGAATGGGCGGATGAATTGCGATTGTTCTGCTGGTTTCGATGCAAATGGTAGCTTTATCGTCGTTTCGAGCAGAAAAGTCAACGGTTTTCTGTTGATTTCAACGCTGGCAGCCCGGTTTGCGTCGTTTCAAGCAGAAGAAGTGCGGCTCGTCTGCCGGTCTCAACGAGAACGGCAGACTTTGCGTCGTTTTGAATGGAAAGACCAATGGATTTCTGTCGGTCTCGACGTGGACGGACTCGGCCTTTTTCTGCACCAGTGGGGATTGACCTTCCGTCGGCATCCGGAGCGAAGGCCTATCGCTTCGAACGCTTGCCTACAAGAACCATGGAACAGCCTGCCGACACGCACAGGTTCACTCCGCAGGTCACCGCCGGCAATAGCCGTATGACCGGCTGGTCATAGAAATCGAGGACATCGGGATCCATGAATCCTGAGTACGCCTCGAAAAGCGGATATGGCACGAGTGCCAGTGTCGAACTCGCAAAGAACAATATCCAGATAACGGAGAGGCACAGGATGAAGGCTCTTCGACCTTCTGGACGGATGGTTTTCGAGAATGCGAAAAGAGTCCATGAAAGCACGGCGATTAAAGCTCCGGCGACATACAGCAGACTCGGAATCTCGTCATACATGATTTCGCCTCCTCTCGATTCGGTTGCAGACGATTCGATCTATCGGCAGTATGGGCTGATTATAAGGCGGCGTTGTTTTTTGCGTCAAGAGGTTTTGGCCGCTCATGGCCGATTTGACGTTTCGCCGGAATCGCAAGGCAATGATGCTGCACGGATCTGGCGAGTCTTCGATACCTGCGCATGCCAAGCGAGGGACGATCCATGGGGTGGCAGGGTCGAGGGATCTTCGCAATGCCGTTCTCGCCGCTCGCGAAAACGGTTCGTCATGATTCCGTTCGGCTACAACGCGGACCGAGCGAGCCTGCATTGGAACAACTGGAGCTACTGAAACGGCAAGACCTCCGAAACCGCGATTGCCGACGGCGACGAGGATTCGCCGAAGAAGGAGAAGTATCGGTCAAGGTGGCCGCGGTGAACCTGAAAGCAGTCTAGATTATCCCGATCCACATATTGTCCATTGTGTCCATTTGCCGCATGATGAAAACGGATGGAGGTGGTTGCGATGACCATGATGATGGGTGGCAAAGTCCATAGGACGAGGTCTAAGGCACGGCGCTCTGCTGGCGGAGTTCCCGGAGCGTTCCTGCAAGGGGTGGACGGCACGCGTATCCCGTTGACGCCGGACGACTACAGGCGCGTTAGGGAGTTTCTGCTTGCGGAGCCGGAACGGGCGGTGGCGGATGACGAGCGTATCACGACTGGCGAGGCGGCGCGTATTCTTGGGGTCTCCCAACGCACGCTCACACGCATGCTGGACGGCGGTGAATGGGCCATGCGTTTGGCATATCGCTCCCAACGCACGCTCACACGCATGCTGGACGCGGGCATGATTCCGTACACCCGCATGGGGGAGCGCAGTTACCGTTTCCTGAGGCTTTCGGATGTGACCGACTACAAGCGCAGGCGCGACGAGGCCACATCCAAGGCGTTGGATGAGATGCGTTCCATCGCCGATGAGGACGGCGCGTACGACATCGACTATTCGGATTACCTGTCCCGGTTCGATAAGTAGAGTGCCCTTATGATTGCGCTGCTTGACGCCAACCTGTTCGTACCTACGTGGATCATCGACCCACTGCTTAGCTTGGCCGAGGCTGGTCTGTGCGAGCCAGCATGGTCTGCGAGGGTCATGGACGAGGCACGCTTGGCCATCATGGAAGTGCGGCATGTGCCCGACGTCCGGGCCCGCGGTTTTCTTGACGCGATCTGCAGGGCCTTTCCGATGGCCATGGCGGAGGATTGGGAGCGGTTTGAACCGGACGTGAATTTGTCGGACCCCAACGACGGGCATGTGGTCGCGGCCGCCCGTCGGGCCGGTGCGGAAACCATCGTTACATTCAACCTCAAGGATTTCCCCGCAGACGAACTTTCCAGGTACGGACTGCACGCTCAATCGCCGGATGTTTTCCTTACCTCCGTGTTCGATGCACATCCAGAAGAAGCGATGGACGCCATGCGCAGACTGGTCAGCTCCAAACGCCATCCGCCGCGTACCATGAGCGAAGAAATCGAGCATTTGCGCGTCTTGCGCCTTCCGCTGTTCGCACGGAGATTGTCCGAAACGGTAGGCTAATCCCCGTCATCTGCAACACTGCGAATCATACGGTAGGCGCAATCAATGCACAATCTGTGAATAATCGCTAATCCATTGGCTCAACACAACCTATTGCCGCCTTGCACCGTGGAATCAAGCAAATTACGAAGAAAAGGCCGTCCGCACGGCAAGATTTCGGTCGTAGGCGATGGATTCGGACGAGCCGTATCCGAGAGGGTGCCAGTACGAATAGGTGGACTCGGACCGGTCATGTCTAGGGGGTTGGAATAGCCCCCTAGACATAGTCCTTTTTGCTCCCCCACCTGGACTCGAACCAAGACAAAGGGTTCCAAAGACCCGTGTGCTGCATTACACCATGGGGGAACGGCGATAAAACCCGAGGTTTTCCGCCAAGTGTCTATTATGCCATATGCGCCATCACCTGATACCGCGTGTCGGACGCTTTCGCAGGTGATGGCCGCTTCCTCCGGATTCAGTTCAATGCCTTGACTAGCCAACCATGCGTACCGTTGTCGAAAAGCTCGCTGGTGATGCGGTAGCCAAGATGTTCATACATCGCGAAATTCTTATCTTCGGAGTGTACGGCGGCAACATGTCCACCGGCCTTCCGGATGAGACGTTCCGCCTCGGCCAGCACCGTCTTGCCGATACCATGGCCACGTTCGTCGGCGACCACGGCCAAACGACCAATCACCCAACGTCCGGGTTGATCGGCATGGTCGAGATCAGGTAGAGACGGCATGTCGCCACGGCGCGGCCGTTTCCAAAAGCCAGCAGATGCGTGGCTCGGCCCGGCTCATCCCATTCGTCGAATTCCGGACGATAATCCTTCTCCACGACGAACACCGCCGTGCGGATGCCGTGCGCCTCGTCCGTCATCATGTCGTATTCGCGGATCTCCATATGATTCGACACTACAGTCGGGCGGGGAAGAGAGACGAATGGAAGTTATGTGGCGTCGTGTTCGACGATGGCACTGTTGTCGAACGCACGCCGAACAACGCACGCCAAACGCACGTAGCGGATGTATGACAGCCAGCGCACGTGATAGGGTACACCCGTGAACGAAAAAGAGAAGGACTCCGACACACGCATATACGCTTTGGACGGGCTCAGAGGACTCGCGGCCCTGGCAGTGGTCGCATACCATTACACGGGAGGCACCCTCCGCCAACTATTGCCAGGCGCCCAATTCGTCACCCTATTCTTCATTCTCAGCGGACTTGTACTTTCCATCGTTCCGCTACGCGTCGGAATCGACACATACAACTGGCCTCGTTACCAGCTGCGTCGCATCGCCAGACTCGCCATCCCCACCTGCACGGCGATCGGAATCTGCTGCATCGTCTCCACAATCGCCATGCACATGGGGTGGAAAGCGGAAGAATACGCAAACGCGTTCAGCACATCCTCGCCATCAGCCTGGCTACACAATCTGCTCACCCAACTCGACATGCTTTCAATGACCACCGCCGGCACCAGAGTGGACGGTTCCACATTGCAATGGTCGACCTGCCATCATGGAGCATGTGCTGGGAATTGCTTTTCAGCCTCGCCCTGCCCGTATACGTCATCATCGCCACCGACATGCGATTCGTGGCACCCATTGCGCTCGCATGCGTGCTGTTGTCGGAGTGGACGCAGTGGCCGCCGTTGCGTCACATGGCCATGTTCGCGCTTGGCGTCGCGTTGGCGAAACGGCTTACGGACAACGGGCGCGAGACGATGCGCGACGTCGTTGCCGTACCGCTCGCCCTGTGTGGCATCGTCTTGGTTTGCCAAAGCGGTTTCGGTTTGCTGCCTGGTATTGTCGCCCAACCTTTGGCCGTGTGCGGATGCCTGATATTGGTGGTGGTCGCACTTACCTGCAACGTGGTATCCGACCTGCTTTCCACGCCACCTGTCCGTTGGCTGGGGCGCATTTCATTCAGCCTGTATCTGACCCATCTTCCCGTCCGCGACTGGATTGTGCCGTACATTCCCGTGCAGGGTCTATTGCGCCCGGTGGTTTTGTTTGCATTGTGCCTTCTGGCAGCGGAGGCGTTCTATCTTGCCGTGGAACGGCCTGCTACCAGACTGTCAAGGAGGCTGGGAAAGGTGAAAAGGGAAGCCTGATGTATTTCGCTTGCGCATGGTGCTTTAGGCGGAATCGCCGGTTTGCATGAATGTCGATTGAGCGACCGGTATACGCTTCCTGCGAGGACATGTTCGGCATGTTCCGCGGCAAGGCGTGCATTCGGAAACTGATCCGCGGAAACATGTCCGGCCACGGCAAGTCAGTCGCCATCACTTTGGAACATGGCATCCACGGAAGCGCGTACCTGCCCGGTGTCCTGTCGTGGCCCGTCAAATACCATCAGGGAGATGGAGTTGGTACGTAGTTCACTCAGCGAGCTCAGCAACGGACGCACCGCCGCGGTGCTGCCCAAAGCGACCGTGCGCCCGTCATCATCAAACGGAACAGGACATCCTACATGTTTATGAGTATCAACAGCTATCAGAATCTCTTCGACCGTCTTGAGGATAAGTTCGATGCTTGCCTCGCCGACGCCGCATAGCCGAGAACGATGGACGCCGCAACAGGCATGGACTCTGATCCGACGCAGACGGTATTCGTGGCATGTCAATTGAATTATGATTCCCTTAGTTTCAGATTCGAAGGAATCACTTGGAGCGATTTCCACGACGGTTCGGTCGGCATTCCCGCCTTCGTGCGCGAAGGACAGAACGTCCACATCAAAGCAACAGTGGACAAATACAATCCCGACAGCGGCTTTCCCGTATATCGATGGGTTCCGTGTTTTTCCGAAGGCTCAGGACTTTCGACACGGAACCATTTTCCATTTCACGAGACTTTTGGCCGACATGTGGAATACCAGCCTGGAAATGCGCCGAACCATGTAATATCGCTTGCGGACACGGGGGCCATTATGGCTGAGAGGAAGCGACCGCTTCAACCGTATGAACGTATACCGGATAATGCCGGCGCACGGACGTCTCTCTACTTCCCGTGCCTTTGCATAAGAGAAAGGCACATACCTTTATGACTGAAGAAAACCAGTCTTCCGCAGTTCGCAAACCCAACGTCAAATGGCGTGTGGTCGACATCGTCGTGGCCGCGATCGTTGCCGTCGCATCCGGCGTGATCTTCTGGGCCTGGGACTTCATCTACGCCGTCCCGACCGCCCTGTTCGACAGCCTCACCCCGGGACTGGGCGGACTCTTCCATTTCATGTGGCTGTTCGCCGGCCCGCTCGTGGCCATCATCATCCGCAAGCCCGGCGCGGCCTTCTTCGGCGAAACCATCGCCGCGGTCATCGAAACGCTGCTGGGCAATCCATTCGGCGTGGCGCACGCACTGCTGATCGGCATGGCCCAAGGACTCGGCGCCGAAATCGGCTTCGCGGTCTTCGCATACCGCAAGTGGAACCTGCTCACCGTGACCCTGGCCGGCGCGTTGACCGGCCTATCCAATGGCCTGTACGAGTGGGTCGTCACCGCCGGCTGGTCGACACTGCAAGGCGTTGTGTTCACCGTCTGCTGCGTCATCTCCGGTGCCGTATTCGGCGGAGCGCTCATGTGGTTCGTACAAAAGGCGCTCGCCAAAACCGGTGTGCTCGACCGCTTCGAATCCGGCAAGGCCGACGTCGTGGCCTGAACCACGCAACTCACAATCCAACAACAAACACAGAAAACATGCCGGCCGTCCGCCGGCGTATCCAAGAAAAGAGAAAATCATGACCAACCACGTTCCAGAAGCAACGAAACCCGCCAGTGGAGACTACGCCTGGCTGGGCGCGGAAGCCGGCTCCGTCGCCGACCTCATGTACATGCTCAACACCGAGGACTGGTACGACGCCATCAACTCGCGTTTCGTCAGCGAGCTGCTTGACGACACCTTGCCGGAATCCATCCTCAAGGCGTATCTGATTCAGGACTTCAAGTTCTATAACAACGGCATGATGGCACGTCTCATCAAACTCGCTCCACGTCAGGAGACCAAGGACATGCTCGCGGCGCAATCGCAGTGGTTCGCCGACAACGAGGCCACCTACTTCGAGCACTTCCTCGAGGCCTATCACGTCAGCCAGGAGGAATACGACGCGACCGAACCGACCCCGGCCAACAAGGAGTACGGCGCATACCTCGACAGCCTGTCCGACAAGAGCTGGCCGGAACTGATCACCGCGATCTGCTGCATGGAATGGCTGTACCTCGCATGGGCCAAGCGCACCGTCGATGCCGACGTCATCCAGCAGGTGCCGGCGCACAAGCTGGGTCGACCTGCATGAAGGCGCGCACTTCCGCAAGTGGGTCGGCGACTCATCTCCCTGGTCAACGAATACTGCTCCATCGATGTCCGGAAGCCGAAGTGTTCCGCACCATCGTGCATCTGGAGCGCCGCTTCTTCGACGACTCCTACCCGCAGGAGTGAGCCTGCGATCCACGACCGCATAAGCCATGAGCCGGGCGCGCGATACGATGTCGTACGCGCCGGCCTCATTTGTTTGCGGGTTCCGTCCGGAGCCCGATTTCCTCGTGCGCGGCTGCCGCGCGAGGGCGGCCCGTCTACAGCGAGATCCCGTCGATGCGGCGGAGCTCCTCGTCGCTGAACGAAGTGTTCCTCAGCGCACCGATGTTGTCGATCAGCTGCTGTGGACGGGACGCTCCGACCAGCACCGAAGCCACCATGCCGTCGTGCAGCAGCCAAGCCAGCGACATTTCGGCGAGCGTCTGTCCACGCTCGGCGGCCAGATCGTTCAGGTCGCGAATCTGCTGAAGCCGTTCCGGCGTCAACGCGCTCTGCTGCAGGAATCGTCCGTCATGTGCGATTCTGCTGTCCGCCGGAACGCCGTTCAGATACCGGTTGGTCAACAGTCCCTGGGCGAGCGGGGAGAAAGTGATAAGGCCTTTGCCAAGACGGTGCGCGGTCTCCTTGAGCCCATTGCGTTCCACGGTGCGGTCGAAGATGTTGTAACGGTTCTGGTTGATGATGAACGGCACATGCATCTCATCCAAAATGGCGGTGGCCTTCTCGAGTGTGGGGCCATCATAATTGGACAGGCCCACATACAGCGCCTTGCCGCTGTTCACGGCCGTGGCGAGCGCGCCCATGGTTTCTTCGAGTGGTGTGGATGGATCCATGTGGTGGTGGTAGAAGATGTCCACGTAGTCGAGGTTGAGGCGTTTGAGGCTTTGGTCGAGTGAGGCGAGCAGGTATTTGCGGCTGCCGAGGTCGCCGTAGGGGCCGGTCCACATTTCGTAGCCGGCTTTGGTGCTGATGATGAGTTCGTCGCGGTGGTGGTGGAAGTATTCGTGCAGGAGTCGTCCGCAGTTTTTTTCGGCCGATCCGGGTTCGGGGCCGTAGTTGTTGGCCAGGTCGAAGTGGGTGATGCCGTTGTCGAATGCGGTGAACACGATGCGGCGCATGGTGTCGTATGGGGTGGTGTCGCCGAAGTTGTGCCAGAAGCCGAGGGATATGCCGGCAGTTTGAGGCCGCTTTCGCCGGCATGGTTGTAGGTCATGCTGTCGTATCGGTTTGGCGATGGCGTATAGACGGTGGTCGGTTCGAGCATGTTTTCTCCTTTGAATATGCTGCTCATGTCGTATCCGCAATCAACATACACGTCCGTTTGTCGTGCCGCAACATTGCGCAATACAATAAGGCGCATCGCGGTATTCGATGCGGTGGTAGGAGAGTGGCCCATGCGTGTGGAACATGGATTCGGTCCGGTTTGGGATGCCGGATCGCGTGTGTTGGTGTTGGGTTCCGTGCCAAGTCCGAAGTCGCGTGAGATGCGGTTTTATTATGGTCATCCGCGCAATCGTTTCTGGCCGGTCATGGCGGCTGTTTTCCATGATGATGGTTGTCTGCGCGAGTGCCGGGACCCGGGCCAGATTGTGGGGTTGCGTAGGGATTTCGCTTTGCGTCACCATATGGCGTTATGGGATGTGATTGAGTCGTGCGACATCGATGGAGCGAGCGATGCCAGTATCCGTAATGCGGTGCCCAATGATCTTTCCCCGATAATCATGCGATCGAAAATCGCCCATGTCTTCACCACTGGCGCGAAAGCCGCGCAACTGTACCGTAAGCTCTGCGTTCCGCTGCTTCGGGCGCATGGATTGGACGGCATGCCGATGACGCAGCTGCCATCCACCAGTCCGGCGAACGCCAAAGCCGACCTGTCCGGACTCGTCGAAGCGTACGGATGCGTCGCACGCTCCGTTTCGCAGGCGTCGTAAGGCGTTTCCGACGGCTGCGGCATTGTCCGAACCCTATTTATACAATCGCGGTTGCGTTGAAATCCGAAGCGTCCTCCACTAATCCGTCTGGAATGGACGTTTCCCGCGAAAACCAGCAAAACGGAAGGCGAAAGATGGCACTGAGCGCCGCAATCATCCTTGCCGCGGGCGAAGGCACCCGCATGCGTTCCAACAAACCGAAGGTGCTGCACACCTTGGCCGGCAAAACGTTCCTGAACCGTGTCATGGACTCCGTGGCGGCCCTTGACCCCGATACGCTCGCCGTGGTGGTCCACTACCAGGCCGAACGCGTCGCCGAAGCCGCACGCTCCTACAACGAGCACGTCACCATCGTCGACCAGGACGACATCCCCGGAACCGGCCGCGCCGTGCAATGCGCGATGGCGCAGCTCACGCAGAAGGACGATCTGGACGGCGCCGTGCTGATCGCCGCATCCGACATGCCGCTGCTCGACACCGACACGCTCGACCAGCTGCTCGCCTTCCACGAGAAAAGCGGCAACGGCGCGACCGTGCTCACCACCATCCTCGACGATCCGACCGGCTACGGCCGCATCATCCGCGACAGCAAGGCAACGTGCTGCGCATCGTCGAACAAAAGGACGCCAACAGCAGCGAACTCGCCGTACGCGAAGTGAACACCTCCGTATACGTGTTCGACGCCAAACTGCTCGCCGAAGCCATCGCCAACCTCAAATCCAACAACGCGCAGGGCGAATTCTACCTGACCGACGCGCTCGAAGCCGCCAAAGCCAATGGAGCCGTCGGCGCTTTCGCCGCCCCCGACCCGCTAAGCGTGGAAGGCGTCAACGACCGCGTGCAGCTCGCCGCGCTCGCCAAGGCGCACAACAAGCGCGTGTGCGAGCATTGGATGCGCGAAGGCGTCACCATCCTCGACCCGGACACCACGTGGATCGAGGACGACGTGCAGATCGCACGCGACGCGGTGATTCTGCCCGGCTGCTTCCTCCAAGGCCATACGGTGATCGGCGAAGCGCCGAAGTCGGACCGTACACCACGCTGATCGGCGCCACCATCGACGCCGAAGCGCATGTGGAACGCTCCCGCGTGCAGGAGACGCACATCGGCCGCGCCGCCAACATCGGCCCGTGGACGTATCTGCGTCCGGGCAACGAGCTCGGCGCGGGAAGCAAGGCCGGCGCGTTCGTGGAAATGAAGAAGGCGCACATCGGCAACGGCACGAAGGTGCCGCACCTGAGCTATGTCGGCGACGCGACCTGGGCGAGCACACCAACATCGGCGGCGGCACCATCACCGCCAACTATGACGGCGTGCACAAGCACCACACCACCATCGGATCGAACGTGCATGTCGGCGCGGGCAACCTGTTCGTCGCCCCCGTCACCGTCGGCGACGGCGTCACCACCGGAGCCGGCTCCGTGGTCCGCCACAACGTCCCGTCCGACTCCATGGTCTATTCCGAAAACACGCAACACGTAGTAGAGGGCTGGAAGCCCGAATGGGAGCGCTGAACATGCTGCATTGCAAGATCCATCGACGCCATCCGCATCGCCGCAGCCGCGGCGACCGCATGAAGGCCACCGACATCGTGGCGTTCGACGTTACCGAACCATTGGCCATCACCGACGCGATGCTCATCGCCAGCGCCTCGAACGAACGCCAGGTGCTCGCCGTCGCCGAGGAAATCGAGAAGGACCTGTACCTCAAGGCCGGCAAACGCCAGCCACGTTCCCGCGAAGGCCTGACCGAAGGCCAGTGGGTGCTGCTCGACTACGGTGATTTCGTCATTCACGTCATGCACCAGGAATCCCGCGAATACTACCGTCTCGAACGGTTGTGGAAGGACTGCCCGAGCATCGATCTGCAGCTCGAACACGCCGAGGGTGAGCAGGAGCCGACGGCTTCCAGCGAAGCGTGATTTTTCATCCATCATCGAAACGTGCCTTCCCGAAAATCCTGCGGAAGGCACGTTTTGGTATGCGCCGTCCCAGCAATCCGAATACGATGGCAGACAGGCAATAAATCGGAAAGACAACCGGCAGATAGGGGAGAGGCATGCCCAGAAACGTCGAACTCGACCATGATGAGACCATGACGCCACACGTGCGTTCCATCACACTGGTGCGCCACGGACGCACCGCATACAACGCGCAGCACAGGCTGCAGGGACAGATCGACATTCCGCTCGACGAAGTGGGTATGTGGCAGGTTCGCCAGACCGCGTCCGCATTGCGTGAACTGTACGTGGACCGTCGTCCCGAAGCGGCGCGCCAGCTGGTCGTCTGCTCCGATCTCAAACGCGCGGCCGCCACCGCACACGCGTTTGCCGACCCGCTCGGACTCGACGTGCATCCCGACGTCCGTGTGCGAGAACGCAGCTTCGGCGATTGGGAAGCATCGCCGTCGAAGAGCTCGCCAAACGGTTCCCCCGAGGATTATCTGTCATGGGCCCAGTTCCGCGGCGGCGAGCTCAAGTATGGCGCAGAACCGAAGCAGAATGTCGGCAGGCGTGGCGTCGAGGCGTTGAACGATTGGGCGTCGAAGGCCGGCTCCGATACCGACCTGTACGTGTTCTCGCATGGCGCCTGGATCTCGCAGACGTTGCAGACGCTGCTGGGATTGAGCGAAGTGCATGGCGATTTCGCCGACATTCTGTCGATGCGCAACGCGCATTGGGTGCGGCTGGCGCCGTTGGAACTGCAGGGCACGCTGCGGTGGCGTCTGGTCGACTACAACCATGGTCCGGCGATCGCCGACACCGAGCAGTGGGAGCATCCGCAGCTATAGCCGCTGACGAAAACGGGGGATGACGCGCGTCCCGTTCCCAAGTTTTTTTCCAAGCTTTTCACAGAATCGCAAGTTTTTTCAAAGCGTAATCGGCTACCGTCATGCTCTGTGAAGAATTTTTTCAAGGGCATATCGTTTTCATCGATTTTCGCGGGCGCGCTTGCCGCGGTGACCTCGTTCCTGCTGTCCGCAAAAATCGGCATCGCGGGATCGGTGATTGGCGTCGCCGCCGGTTCCATCGTCTCGGCCGTTGCGACGCAGGTGTACAAGAACGTGCTCAAGGCGTCGGGGGAGAAGCTGCAAAACGCCGTACCGTTCGTGGCCAACGACAAGGACGGTACGGACGGTGCCGGCAAGAACGGCGATGACGCCACCACGGTGATCGCTCCCGCCGAATCCGAGGGCGAGCAGACCAAGACGCTGTCCGCGGAGGAATCCGATGAGACCACGGTCATGACGTCCGTGGACGGGGATACGACCACGGCGATGCCCGCAACGTCAGGCCGTGTCATCTCCTCCGCGCAGGCCGGAGGACGCGAATCGAACATGCTTCCGGACAATGCCGGCGGAAGTATCCAGCATGCTGGACGCCGGGCGTCGTTTGACGCTTGGCTGCATGGCAAGCGTGCGCCGATCGTCATCGCGATCGTCAGCGCGCTTATCGGCGTGGCCGTGAGCGCCGGACTGATCCTGGCATTCACGGGCGGACATGGAACCGATACCGTGGTGCGTGACATGGTCAACAGCAAGCAGACGCCGTCGGATGACAATGCCGGCGATTCCACCTACGGCAGCGGAAACAACGGCACGCAGGACAATATGCAGAACCAGTCCGGCACGACGGACACCGATAAGGATTCCACCACGAACTCCGACAGGAACAACGGCAAGGACACCGGAAGAAGACGGATTCCACAACAGGCGGCACCGGAACGTCCACCGACGGCTCGGACTCGTCCACCAACACCGGAGACGATTCGAACAAGACGGATTCGTCCACGGACTCCACTACGCCATCCGACGGATCGACGTCAGGCACCAACAATTCGGGACAGTCGGGCGCGGGGACGACCACCACGCCGAATGGTTCGGCATCCACGAACCAGAATCCGACGCCGAACGGTTCGAATCCCAATGGCACGTCATCCGGCACGTCAGGCAATGGGACGGACACTTCGAAATAGCCCATGAGGCATGTGTCCGGGGCTTTCCTCGACCACGTGCCCGACACGCCGCGAATTGCATGATTCTGCTCTGTGTTGTATCTTATACAAGGTTTGCAGAGCAGACATTGGGGCTATGGCGCAGCTGGTAGCGCATCTCCATGGCATGGAGAGGGTCAGGGGTTCGAATCCCCTTAGCTCCACGATTGGAAGGCTTCCGGAGAGATTCGGAAGCCTTTTTCTTTACCGTTTCCCGTCGGCTTCCGGGCAATCCGCGGATCGGATGCGAAAACCAAGAAAGCGAGAACCATGATCGACGAAGTACTGTTCCTGCGCCACGGACGCACCGCATACAATCTCGCCAGACGGCTGCAAGGACAAATCGACATTCCCCTCGACATCGTCGGACGGTGCAGGCGGACCAAAGCGCGTACGAACTCGCCAAAACCTACTATTGGGCGAAAGTCGCGCATCTCGCCGAACATAACGACCAGCTCGCGCAACCCGCATACGGCAACGCCCATCTGGCCGACGTCGACGAAATCAACAACGCGCCCGCCGCGGCCCGCCGCATGCTCGTCGTCTCGTCGGATCTGTTCCGCGCGCAGCAGACCGCGCACGCCTTCGCCGACCTCATGGGGCTGGATGTGGAACTCGACCCGCGTCTGCGCGAACGCAGCTTCGGCGAATGGGAGGGCATGACCCGCGAGGAGATCTGCGAGCATTACGCCGACGACTACCATTCCTGGCGCGCCCACACGGGAGGCGAAACCAAGCATGGCGTGGAAAGCCGCATCCATACGGGCCGACGCGGCGCGGAAGCCGTGCGCGACATCGTCGCCAAACACCATGACGAGACAATGCCTACCACATTGCTTCTCGTCGGCCACGGCTCATGGATCGTGGCCACCGTGGCGGTGCTGCTCGACATGGACCCCGACGATCTCAACAACGTCGGCGCGATGCGCAACGCCTTCTGGACGCGCATGACCCCGCACACCGACCCAGGAACGCGGACCGTCCCACTTGGAAGCTTGAGGAATTCAACCAAGGCCCCGCCATCGCATCATTCGCCGACTGGGAGAACGGTCCCGAATCGTTGCGCGCGCCCGGCATGCCGCTGTGGAAGCCGATCATCCAATAAGCATCCAATACACGGCGCCGAAAACATCATCCAAAGTGAACTCTTGATGAAATCACCGCCGTCCGTACGGCAAATTCTCACGGTGGGACTATCCTTAATGAGGTTGTTTGCCCGACCATGCGGCGAGCCGGGAATCCGGCGATCGTTCCGCATGCGGATCGGGCTTCCGTACAGCGATAGAACGTTGGAAAGCGCGAAAGGCGGGTGAGAGACATGTTGAGAATGTTCAGAACGATTAACGGCCAGGTGGAGCAAATCCAAAAACCGGAGAACGGCTCCTGGTTATGTCTCTCGGCGCCCACCGACGTGGAGCTCGCCAACGTGTCCATGGAAACCGGCATCGACCTGGCCGACCTGCGCGCCCCTCTGGATGACGAGGAACGCTCGCGCGTCGACGTCGAGGACGACTACACGATGATCATCGTGGACATTCCTACCGTGGAGGAACGCGGCGGCCGCGACTGGTACGAGACCATCCCGTTGTCGATCATCATCACCCAGTCCGCCATCATCACCGTCTGCATGCAGGACACGCCCGTGCTGCACCCGTTCATGGAAGGCACCATCCGCGGCTTCAACACATACATGAAGACCCGGTTCATCCTGCAGATCCTGTACCGCAACGCCACCATGTACCTGCGTTACCTGCGCATCATCGACCGCGAAAGCGACAAGCTCGAACTGAAGCTGCGCCACTCCATGCAAAACCGAGAGATCCTCATGCTGCTGGAACTGAGCAAGACATTGGTCTACTTCACCACATCTCTCAAATCGAACGAAATCGTCATGGAGAAGCTAACCACGCTGCCGCGGCTCAAGCAGTATCCGGAGGACGAGGACCTGCTCGACGACGTCATCACGGAAAACAAGCAGGCAATCGAGATGGCCAACATCTACAGCGGCGTTCTCGCAACATGACCGACGCGTTCGCATCGATCGTGTCGAACAACCTGAACAACGTGATGCGCATCTTCACCATCATCTCCATCACCCTGTCGATTCCGACCCTGATCTTCTCCATGTACGGTATGAACTTCCAGGAAGGCATGCTCGGCATGCCCCTCACGGACAAGCCATGGGGCTTCGCGGTGATCATCGGCATCTCACTGGTCCTTTCGGCGATCGTCACCTGGTTCCTCACCCGGTCGCGCATGTTCAAGTGACGTCCATGATGGGAAAAGCGCGATACGTGGCCGCGGCGGCATGCGCGGCATTACTTGCGGCCGGCGCCGGCGCGTGCGGCACATCGGTTTCCGTGGTGACCGAAGGCGCGGCGCAGGGGCCGACGATCGCGATAGGAGTGGCCGCCGACCAGCCGGGGCTCGGATACCTGCATGGAGGCGAATACTCCGGCTTCGACATCGACGTGGCCAAATACGTGGCGAAAACCCTCGGATACGCGGAAAAGCAGATCGTGTTCAAACAGCTGTCCCCGGCCATGCGAGCCTCCGCGCTCACCGACGGCACGGTGGACATGGTCGTGGATTCCTTCTCCATGGACGGGACCCACGATGGTGAGGCCGACGTCGCCGGACCATATCTGACGGTCCGGGAGGCGCTGCTCATCCGCTCCGACAGCGCATCCGAAATCACCGGGACCGACAGCCTGTCCGATAAAACCGTATGCGCGGTCGCTGGAAGCGCGGCGGACGACAACATCCGCAACCGCACGAAAAACACCCGCACGACGGTGGCGGAACGCGACACGTATCCGCAATGCATGACGGCGCTGATGATCGGCGAGGCCGACGCCGTCGCCGCCGACGACGCGATCGCGGCCGGACTGGCGTCGAACAACACAGGCGACCGTCTGAAGATCGTCGACGTTCCCGACACCACCTGGTCCTACGGCATCGCCGTCAAATCAGGACAGGACGAGCTGGTCGGGCAAATCGACGCCGCATTGCGTGCCATGGTCAAGGACGGCTCGTGGCAGAAGGCCGCGGCCGACATGGGCAAGTCGATCGGATACACGCCCGACGCGTCCATGAATCCGCCGAAGGCAACGGCCAAGGCCCCGTCCTCCGGCGCGTCCGCGGCATCGGAAAAATAACGGCGGCGCACGTGCCTGAATAGTGGTTGATTCCTTGCGAAGTGTCCAGTTGCGCGGCTAATTTCATGCATTATGAGTGACACTGAGAAAAGCGCGCAGGCGCAACCGAACGAATCCGCCGAACCGTCGTTCCGCTACAACGCGAAGCTGGCGCAGGGCATCGAAGAGAAATGGCAGAAGATCTGGGATGACGAAGGCACCTTCTGGGCCGCCAACGTCAACGGCGACCTGAAGGACGGCAAGGGCCATAACGCCGAAGGCCGCCCGTCCTATTTCGCGATGGACATGTTCCCGTACCCGTCCGGCAAGGGCCTGCACGTCGGCCACCCGCTGGGCTACCTCGCCACCGATGTGGTCAGCCGCTACCACCGCATGAAGGGCGAGAACGTGCTGCACGCCATGGGCTACGACGCCTTCGGCCTGCCGGCCGAGCAGTATGCCGTGCAGACCGGCCAGCATCCGCGCATCACCACCGAACAGAACATCGCCAACATGCGCCGCCAGCTGCACCGCATGGGCTGAGCTTCGACAACCGTCGTTCCTTCGCCACCATCGACCCCGGCTACGTGCGTTGGACCAGTGGATCTTCTCCCGCATCTACGACGCCTGGTACGACGAGGACGCCACCAACCGTCCGGCTCCAGGGGCTGCGCCCGCCCGATCATCACGCTCGTCGAACAGTTCGAATCCGGCAAGCGCGCCATCCCGGGCTTCGAAGGCAAGGCCTGGGCCGACCTGAGCGAAGCCGAGCAGGCCGACGTGCTCAACGACTTCCGTCTGGCCTACATCTCCAAGTCCCCGGTCAACTGGTGCCCGGGCCTGGGCACCGTGCTCGCCAACGAGGAGGTCACCGCCGAAGGCAAGTCCGAACGCGGCAACTTCCCGGTGTTCCAGCGCGAACTGCGCCAGTGGTCCATGCGCATCACCGCATACGGCCACCGTCTGATCGAAGACCTCGACACCATCGACTGGCCTGAGAAGGTCAAGCTCATGCAGCGCAACTGGATCGGCGAATCCCACGGCGCTTCCGTGCATTTCGACGTCGAGACCCCGAACGGCGTCAAGGACATGGAGATCTACACCACCCGTCCCGACACCCTCTTCGGCACCACCTTCGCAGTCGTCTCCCCGGAACACCACCTGCTTGAGAACGTTCCGGAAGAATGGCCGGCGGAAACCCCCGAGGATTGGAAGGCGGCTACGCCACCCCGGTCGAGGCCGTGAAGGCGTACCGTCTGGCCGCCGAAGCCAAGACCGCCAAGGACCGCGTGGACGAGGCGGGCGAGAAGACCGGCCTGTTCACCGGCCTGTACGCCATCAACCCGATCACCGGCGCTAAGCTGCCGCTGTTCACCGCCGACTACGTGCTCATGGACTACGGCACCGGCGCGATCATGGCAGTGCCGGGCGGCGATCAGCGCGATTACGATTTCGCCGTCAAGTTCGGCCTGCCGGTCATCTACACCGTCAAGCCGCTGCCGGAATCCGGCGACGACCTCGCCAACTATGAGGCAAGGCGCCGTTCGTCTCCCATGACGCATCGTCATCAACTCCTCTATCGACGCGACCAAGGCCAAGGGCGATTCCCTGAGCCTCGACGGCCTGCGCGTGGATGAGGCCATCGACAAGGTCAACGCCTGGCTCGAATCCGCCGGCGTCGGCAAGGGCACCGTCAGCTACCGTCTGCGCGACTGGCTGTTCAGCCGCCAGCGCTACTGGGGCGAGCCGTTCCCGATCGTCTACGGCGAGGACGGCACCCCGCACCTGCTTCCCGACGAGCAGCTGCCGATCAACCTGCCGGACGTGCCGGACTACAGTCCGAAGACCTTCGACCCGGAGGACGCCGAATCCAACCCGGAGGCTCCGCTGAGCCGCAACGAGGACTGGGTCAAGGTCGAGCTCGACCTAGGCGACGGCAAGAAGACCTACTACCGCGACACCAACACCATGCCGAACTGGGCCGGCTCCTGCTGGTACTACATGCGTTACCTCGACCCGACCGACACCAAGCACATGGTGGAGAAGGACGAGTTCGACTACTGGATGGGTCCGGACCACAACAAGACCGCCGGCAAGTCCGGCGGCGTGGACCTGTACATCGGCGGCGTCGAACACGCCGTGCTGCACCTGCTGTACTCCCGCTTCTGGCACAAGGTGCTGTTCGACCTCGGCTACGTCGACTCCATGGAACCGTTCCACAAGCTGTTCAACCAGGGCATGATCCAGGCATACGCCTACACCGACGACCGCGGCCAGTACGTGCCGGCCGCCGAAGTGGTGGAAGGTCCCGCCGACGCCAACGGCGAGCCGACGTTCACATGGAACGGCCAGCATGCCAACCGCGAGTTCGGCAAGATGGGCAAGAGCCTGAAGAACATCATCACGCCTGACGACATGTATGAGAACTACGGCGCGGACACCTTCCGCCTGTACGAGATGGGCATGGGCCCGCTGGCCGAATCCCGTCCATGGAACACCCGCAACGTGGTCGGCTCCATGCGTTTCCTGCAGCGCCTGTGGCGTAACGTCATCGACGAGACCACCGGCGAGGTGCGCGTCACCGACGGCGAGCTTGACACGAAGACGCTGAAGCTGCTTAACAACACGATCGCCGACGTGACCGTCGAGATGGAGGCCATGCGTCCGAACACGGCCATCGCCAAGCTCATCGTGCTCAACAACCATCTGACCAGCCTCGACGCCGTGCCGCGCGCCGCCGTCGAACCGCTGATCCTGATGCTCTCTCCGATCGCCCCGCACATCTGCGAGGAACTGTGGAGCAAGCTCGGCCACACCGAATCCCTGGCGCATGCCGACTGGCCGAAGGCCGACGAACGTTACGTCGGACAGGATTCCGTCACCGCGGTCGTGCAGATCAAGGGCAAGGTGCGCGCCAAGCTCGAGGTCTCCCCGGACATCGATCCGAAGGAGCTGGAGAAGATGGCGCTCGAAGCCGTCGCCGACCGACTGGGCGGCAAGGAGCCACGCAAGGTCATCGTCAAGGCTCCGAAGATCGTCTCCATCGTTCCCGCGGAATGATCTTCTGACGAGACGGCCGCATAAGAGGACGCGGGTTCTTCCGCACCATGGCGACACGCCAGGAATGTGGATAACCCGCGTTCTCCGACCACAGGAGCCGTTTCGGCTGGACAGTATGCCCATGCATCCTCCAATGTTGGATGCATGGGCATATTTGCATTTCGCGGCACTCACCCCATCCGTGCCATCCACACGGCGGACGGCGGCACTGGCATGCCGGCCGCCACGAAGCGGCTGCGGGGATTGGGCATGCCGAAAAACCGTCCCGACCCAACAGCCTTACGGCCATGGAGGCGCAATCGGACGAACCGTCCGCATCACACGAACCCGCACGACCGATGCCGCAGCGGAAGACGCATGACGCGAAACCGACATTGGCGGAGCTCGCCGGCGTCCGGCCGACGGACAAACCCGACGAGGGGGAGCGGCCGAAACGCGACAGGCCACGATTGGCGTTCCGCCCGTTCCACGCGCTCATGGCGATCCTCACTTTGTCGTGCGCGCTGTGCGCGAGCCTGACCATGCTCGTCCAACAGACGATCCACTACAGCGAACTGCAGCATTCGCGGTCGCAGATACGCTCACAGGCCCAACAGCAGCCGCAACAGGCCCCGCAAACGGAACAAACGCCGGCACCGCAAGAAAACGGGCCGACGCAGGACGCGTCCACACCGGACAGCCATGACGGGCAAGACGGAGCGCAGCAATCGAACCAGCTTGACCTCAACACCGCAGACCTAGGCGAATTGCAGACCCTCAAAGGCGTCGGACCGGTCACCGCGCAGCGCATCCTCGACTATCGAACGCAGATAGGACGGTTCGACAACGTCGACCAGCTTCTGGAAGTCAAGGGCATCGGTTCGAAGACTCTGGCGAAGTTCCGCGACCAAGTGTGCGTGAGATGACGGGCACACGCGATTGGCTGACCAGGGAGCGCGGGAGCCGAGACTGGAGACTGCTGCCGGCCGCAATATGCGGTTGGACGGCCAGTCTGGCCGCGCACGCCGGCTTCGCATATTGCATGTCGCATGACGGCATGCTCGGCGCTTTGCCGGCCGTTCTCACCTGCATGATACCGCTGGCGGTCCTGGCGGGACTGCCCTTCCCACGATTGCCGGCGTCCGTTCGACGACGGATAACGCTCTGGCATGCGAGCGTCACGGTCTGCGCGATCGCTGCGATGGTTTGCGCGGCAAGCGCGTTGACCTATGATTTGCTGCAATGGCGCGACCCGGCTTCTCGGGCGGCCGCGGAAGGCGACGCTTCCGTCGTCGTCACGGCGCGCGCCACCTCGCCGACCGTCATCTCCGACAGACGGTCGAACGACTGCCGTGCCGACGCGCGCATCACATCGGTCACCATCGACGGCGTACGGCAAACCAGTTCGGCACGAGCGCGTATATACGCGGACCGGCTGAATGCGGCAAACTCAAACAGGACGGCACCTACAAGATCGCGGGTCGCATCTCCGAAGCGCGATACGGTGCCATGCCGTTGTGGCTGACCGACGTCACGACAGTCGAACACGTCAGGCCGCCAAACCTGCCGATGCGCGCCATCGGCATGATGCAGGAGGCGTTCTTCGTCCAAACCGCACGTCTTTCCGACCAAGGGAAAGTGCTCGTCCCCGGACTGACATTGGGTGTTCTCGGACAGGACTACGTGCCGGCCGAGGGCGATGGCACCGACATCGATTCCACATACGCCGCACAGGTGGAGGACGCGTTCCAAAGGTCCGGAATCGTGCATCTCATGGCGGTCAGCGGCGGCCATCTGGCCGTGACCGCCGCATTGGTGCGTTCCGTCTGCTCGTTCTTCCTTCTGCCGCGACGATTCACCGCACTGCTGGTCGCCATGTCGTACATCATGCTGTCGGCATGCGTGTTTCCGTCGGATTCGGTATCCCGCGCGCTTTTGATGGGATTGTCCGGCGCGGCATGCCTGTTCATCGGCAGACGAGGCCAGGCGATGGCGTCGTTGAGCTGGACCACATTGGCTATGCTGATGGCATGCCCGCACATGTCGCAAAGCTTCGGATTCGCCCTGTCCTGCGCCGCGGTGCTCGGCATCGTGCTGTTCGCCGACACCCTCAACGCATGGATGGAACCGGTCCTGCCACGGTTCGTGGCCGAGGCTCTGTCCATGACCATAGCGGCGCAAGTGTTCACCCTGCCGATCCAGGTGCTCATCGAACCGGAACTGCCGGTGTTCTCCATACCGGCGAATCTGATGGTGGCGCCGTTCGTGGGTTTCGCCACATTGGCCGGCCTGGCCAGTCTTGCCGTCTCATGGCTGATTCCGTGGCTCGGCCTGCAACTGGCCCGTGCGGCTCCTGGGGCACCGCGGTCATGGAACTGACCGCCCTTGAACTGGGTTCCGGCAGCCAGGCCACGATACCGTGGGCCGGAGGCGTCGAGGGAGCGGTCCTCGTCTGCGTGGTGGAAGCCGCCTGCGCGGCCGCCGCGATCATGACGCACCGGCTGTTCGGACGCATGATGGTCCAGGAACCGATCTGCCCGGAAAACGTCTGATAGCCAACCCTGTGGAACGGCTGCGCATGTGGATGGAACGTACTCGGAAGGCATTGCGCGAACTGCAATGGGAGGAATAGGCCATGCCAGTTTTGTCCACCGATACAGCGAGATTGAATGGTATGCCGAAACCATCCGCAGCCACCACGCCCTTCCACCTCGTGTACGGAGGCGACTCGTACCTGAACGACCAGACGGTGCGCGACCTCAAACACGAGGCGCAACGCCGGTATCCCGACGCGGAAACCATCGAACTCGACGCGGCAAGCGCCGACCATTACGCCTTCGACGAGGCGGTAAGCCCATCATTGCTTGCGGATCGCGCCATCGTCATCGTCACCAACCTGCAGAACGCGGACGAAAAACTGGGCGACGCCATGGTCTCTTACTGCAGACAGGCGTGCAAGGAGCCGGCGGACGCGTGCATCGTCATCTGCCAGCATGAGGGCGGTGTGAAGGGCAAACGTCTGGTGGAGCAGCTCACCAAGGCCGGAGCGTACAAGGACGCTGTCGCCGACCTGAAGAAGCCCGAGGCCAAACTCAACTTCGTCATGCAATGCTTCGAACGGCGCAAACGCCGCGTCGAGCCGATGGCCGCGCAGCAACTCGTGGCCGTGTTGGGGGATAGGACCGGCGAGCTTGCGGCCATGGTCGGCCAGTTATGCTTCGATTTCGACGACAATCCCATGACGCTCGCCCGCGTCAACCAATATCTCACCTCCAATCCGCAGGTGGATGGCTTCCGTGTCGCCGACCTCGCGTTGTCGGGACGTACGGCGGACGCGATCATCGCCATGCGATCGTCCGTGGAACAGGGCACCGCTCCGATCGCGCTTATCGGCGCGCTGGCCATGAAGCTGCGGACGATGGCGAAGGCGTCGGCGGTGCGTGCGGGCACCATTTCCACGGCCGAGGCGAAAACGAACCCCTGGGTGTTGAAGAACGCGACCCGGCAACTGTCCGGATGGACGTCAAGCGGCATGAGCGCATGCATCCAGATGCTCGCATGGGCCGACGAGCAAAGCAAAACCAATGGCTCGGACCCGGTCTATGCTTTGGAACGGTCCATCGAACTGATCAGCCGCAAAGGACGTGCCGCATGAGCAACACCATTACCATCACAGTCGCCACCGGCGAGGACATGCAGGCGTTGGGGGAGCGTTTGGCGAAGCTTGCCCGTGGAGGCGACGTGCTGTTGTTGTCCGGTCCGCTTGGCGCCGGCAAGACCACGTTCGCGCAAGGTTCGGCGCGGGACTTGGCATCGGAGAGCCCATCGTCTCGCCGACCTTCACCATCGCACGCGAGCTTGAGGGACGGTTCGCGGACGGTTCGCCGGCGCATCTGGTGCACGTCGACGCCTACAGGCTCGGCGGCAACGCCTACGCGCCCGGACAGGACACGGTCGGACGGCTATTGGACGAATTGGAATCGCTCGGCTTGGACGAGGAATTGGAGGATCCGGGCGAGCATACCGTCATCCTGATGGAATGGGGCGAGCAGATGGCCGCCGCATTGGCTCCGGAACGGCTTGAAATCCACATCGACCGTCCGCTTGACGCGCCCGCCGTGACCGCGGACGGCGAGCTGACCAGCGCGGGCGCACGCACGGTGACGTTGGTGCCGGTGGGCGCTGCCTGGGATTCGCTCGATTTCACCGCGGGAAAACGGCTGACCCTGTCAAGACGCATCCGACGTGGCCGACCGCACCGCATGCCGTGGCTTCCAGCGCCGGTTGTACAGTGGTTGGCAGTTTGGCACAAGGAGTTTTCAAGCATATGCAGACACTGGTGATTGACACCTCATATGGTTCGACCGTAGGCGTGGTCGGACATGAACCCATCGTCGAAACGGATTCGCGCACCCATGTCGAGAAACTGCAGGTGAACATCGCGCAAGCCGTCGAACAGGCCGGACTGCAGGCGTCGGACATCACCCGCATCGTCGTCGCGCTCGGACCGGCGCCATTCACCGGCCTGCGCGCCGGCATCGTCGCGGCCAAGGCATTGGCCTTCGCCACAGGCGCGCAACTGGTCGGACAGGACGTGCTCGCGCCGCAATGCCTAGCACATACTCAAGCTACGGACGATCGCCGCCATCTGACGCTTGCCGTCAACGACGCGCGTCGCCGGCAACTGTATTTCGCGCTGTATGACGGCGGCACCGTTGCGGACGGCGTCGGACAATCGCCCATAACGTTGATCGACATGGACATCGACTATCCGGATTCCATCACGATGCGCGTCAATGACGTTCTTACGAAGCTCGCCGACACGGGCAAGCCGTACGTCGTGGACGTCATCGGCCATGGTGCGGTCAAATACGCGCAGTCGTGGAATGCGATTGCCTCCCTCGGCGAAGTCGACGACCATGCTCTGCTCGACGAAGGCGCGGAAGGATTGGCGCGATTCGCGGCCTTCACCACCAGCGAACAGGCGTTGGCAGAACTGACCCCCGTCGAACCGTTATATCTGCGTCGTCCGGACGTGTCAGTGCCCAACCCGCTCAAGCATGTGCTCAACCATGCCGGCGCCGAACGAACGGAGTGACGGCACGCCCATGATTGTCGACCATTCCCAGATTCCGGAAGACACCGCCGTCGGACAGATCGCCGCATTGGAAAAGGACCTGTTCGGCCGCGGCGCGTGGAGCGAACAGTCCGTACGGCAGGAATTCCACGCTCCGGCACGCACGTATCTGCTCGACATTGAAGGCGATGCCGTACAGACGGCGGATCCCGTCGTCCGAGGCTACGCAGGCTACTGGTACGACGGCGACGACGCGGAGATCATGACGATCGCGTCGGCAGACCATACCAACGGCAGGGGATAGCGGCGGCGCTTCTCGAAACACTGATCGTCTTGGCGCGTCGGCAGGGCGCCAAACGCATGCTTCTGGAAGTCCGAGTCGACAACGTGCCGGCATTGGCGTTGTACGAAAGGTTCGGCTTCACGCGGATGGGATTGCGCAAACGCTACTACCAGCCAGAAGGCATCGACGCGTACACCATGAGCCTCGACTTGGAGCCGCGCGTCGTCGGCTTCAGCGCAACAGCGGATACAGAGCACACTTCAGCAACACACACAACGGAGCAGCAATGAGCGAACCAATCGTACTCGGCATCGAATCGACCTGTGACGAAACGGCGGCGGCCGTGGTGCAGGGACGCACCCTCATTTCCAACGTGGTCGCGTCCTCCATGGACGAGCACGCCCGCTACGGCGGCGTGATTCCCGAAATCGCCTCTCGCGCGCACGCCGAAGCTTCGTGCCATGCGTCTCCAAAGCTCTGGCCGACTCGAACATGACGCTGGCCGACGTCGACGCGATCGCCGTATCCGCGGGACCCGGCCTCGCCGGCTGTCTCGCGGTCGGCGTGTCCGGCGCGAAATCGTTGGCATGGGCCGCGAACAAGCGATCTACGGCATCAACCACGTCATCGGACATATCGCGGTGACGCAGCTGCAGTTCGGACCGTTCCCCAAGGACACGCTTGCGTTGATTGTGTCGGGCGGGCACACTTCGCTGCTGCATGTCGAAGACGTGGCGCGGCATATCGACGTGGTCGGCACCACGCTCGACGACGCTGCCGGCGAATGCTTCGACAAGGTGGCGCGTCTGCTTGGTTTCCCGTATCCCGGCGGCCCGCACATCGACCGTCACGCGCAGCTGGGCAACCCACATGCCATCAAAGTGCCTCAGGGCCTTACACAAGGCAAGGCGGGGCAGCAGCATCCGTACGATTTCAGTTTCTCCGGCGTGAAGACGGCCGTGGCGCGTTGGATCGAACAGCAGCAGGCGGAAGGCAATGAGATTCCCATCGACGACGTGTGCGCGTCGCTGGCCGATTCCGTCGCGACGGTGCTCGCCAGGAAGGCGATGCGCGGTTGCGAGCAGTACGGTTCGAAGACCCTGATCGTTGGCGGCGGCTTCTCCGCGAACTCCCAACTGCGCGCCAAACTGTTGGAGGTCGGAGCCAAGCATGGCGTCGAAGTGCGTATCCCGCAAATCAAACTGTGCACCGATAATGGCGCTATGGTGGCCATGCTGGGCGTGAATCTGGTGGAGAGCGGCGTGAAACCGTCCGAACCGGATTTCGCAATCGATTCCGCCATGCCGTTGACGAAGATCAGCATGTGACGGTAGTCCCGCCGCAGCAGGGGAGACACGCGCGGGATTTGCATTTTGCGTTTTACCGCGTATGATTCATGTCTTGTGTACAGCGCATTCCTGCGTAGCTCAGTTGGCAGAGCATCCGACTGTTAATCGGACGGTCACTGGTTCAAGCCCAGTCGCAGGAGCTTAGGCGGAAACCCTTACGGGAGTAGGGTTTCCTGCGGAAACGGGGAGAGCCGCCAAGGGAGCTGAGGGCGGTTATTCTCTCCAATTCTCAGACAAACTCGCGGAACCATCACGAAAAAACCGAAAAAGGCACCACGACACGCCGATAAGGCGTTCAGTGGACGATTTGTGGGATGTTCGGCGGCGTTCGCCGTAAGGCCGCTGGCATATCACATGGGCGAGGGAGAACGCGGAGGGAATAGGAGAGAACGCGGACCGCGCACCGGCGTTTCACGCGTGTCAGAAGCGTGCCGTCCTCCGACCGTTCGATGCCGACCGCACCGCATGCATGGACGCGCCCGCGACCATCAGGGCAGGCCGATTCTCTCCCGGAAGCGGGGGAGAGAACGGAAAGGAAAGACCGCAGCGGTCGTAGATCGTGGACGTTCGACCGTGAACCCGACCATGGGAACGTCCTCATGATTCGTGCTATACAAAACCCAGTAAGGGGGTATGGTTGTCTCACTATGTAAGACTCCACAAAGTCTACATAAATACCGTTGGAACGGTGCCGAAAACACGCAAAATATACCCCCTTTACACGAATTAACACTCTCGTTACATGTTCGTAACATAAAAACCGCCATTTTCCAACGATTTCAAATTTGCGTGTTGCGGTCATCGGTGACCGCAGCGTGACCGCAAATGACCGCAAGTGACCGCAACCCCCCGTAATGTCGAGAAAACGTTGGAACGACGCCGTTTTCAGCACATAAAACAGGCCAAAAAACGGCAAAAACACGGTAATACTAGTAAGTAAACCTACTCTTATGATATTAAAATTAAGTAAACCTATAAGAACTTGAATTAACCCAAGAGTTACTTAACCTGCGAGAAAGAAAAAATGTTTTAATTACTCGCTTCGCTCGTAATTAACACATCAAAAAGAAAGTCCGCGTGCTAAAATCGCGTCAGAAGCCAGCCAAACGGCTTGACAAACCGCCAGCAGGCACTCCGCGACCGGTCGGCATCTCCCCGCCGCCCATCTCCCCAAACGCAACCACGAAGGACAATCCGCCCCCAATGCAATTTGAATCCGCCGAAGAACAAGAAGCGTTCCTCTCCAAAGCCGACCACCTCCACAAGTGGAGCGGCGAATACCAATACGAAAACCTCCTTCTCGACGTGCTCCAAAACGGCGTCCCGTCCAACGACCGCACCGGCGTCGGCACCATCAGCCTGTTCGGCACGCGCATGGAGTTCGACCTGTCCAAAGCTTTCCCTCTCATCACTAGCAAGAAGGTCTTCATCAAAGGCGTCATATACGAGCTTCTATGGTTCCTCAAAGGCGACACCAACGTGCGTTGGCTACAGGAGCACGGAGTGCACATCTGGGATGAATGGGCGGACGAGAACGGCGATCTGGGACCCGTCTACGGATGCCAGTGGCGCAATTGGCCGACCGACCTCGGCGGCATCGACCAGATCGCCAACGCCATCGAGACCATCCGCGAAGACCCGCACTCCCGACGCATCATCGTCAACAGCTGGAACGTCGAATCCCTAAGCCGGATGGCATTGCCGCCATGCCACTGCCTGTTCCAGTTCCATGTGCGCGGCGACAAGCTCGACTGCCAGCTGTACCAGCGTTCCTGCGACATGTTCCTCGGCGTGCCGTTCAATATCGCGGAATACGCGCTCCTGACCATGATGGTCGCCCAGCAGACCGGCTACAGGCCAGGACGGTTCATCTGGGTTGGCGGGGACACCCACATCTACAGGAACCACCTGGAACAGGTCGTGAAGCAGCTCGAACGCGAGCCGCGGCCATACCCGCATATGAGCATCGACAAGGCGTCCGGCATCGACGCGTACACGTATGACGACTTCCACCTGACCGGCTACGACCCATGGCCCGCGATCAAGGCACCGGTGGCCGTCTGAGGCATAAAAAACGGGACATCCTTTCTATGAGGATGTCCCGTTTTTGTATGTGGTCACATCATGCTGTCCGACGACGCCACGATGAGCACGACCACCACACACAGGACGATGCCGAGGCCAAGGAAAATCCACGCGTTCGCCACATGGGTTGAATTACGTGAGTTAATGTACTTCAACGCCTGCTCCTTCACCTTGCGCTCCACCTCGTCCGTATCGTCCTCAGACTCGGCAACGCTCTTATACAATTCAGCCAACGGCTTCTGACTGCCACCGGCATCATCCATACGCTCCAACTCGTATTGCGTCTTCCAGTCGATCAGACCGGACATGCGGATGCCGTTCCTCACGGCCATCTGCGTCAACAGAACGAACACCGCGAGACCGACGAACACAGCCGCGATGACGATAAGAAAACCCATGACGCTCTCCTTTGCTCTCCTGCAATATGACTCAACAAGAATTATCCCCCAATTGACGGCTGATGAATCATGGGCGTTTCTCAAACAAGCCATCCTTGAGAATCTGCCGGTAATCCGCAAGAACCTGCATGGTCACGTCCAGCTCCGCCGCCATATGCCAGGTGTCGCCGTCCCACAGCTCTTCGGCCATGGCGAACTCGACCGGGCTTATCAGCATCAAAGCCGTCTCACGCCGCGCCCTACGCTCGCATTTCACGCCGAACCGCGTGCCGCAGCCAAGATCACGATACTTCGCATGCACAAGCTCATGGCATAGGGTGCAGAGCCTCTGCCGGTCGTTGAGCCAGTCGGCAAGCCATATCGTTCGCAGCTGGTCGCAATACAATCCGCAGGTAGTGCCTGGAATATCGGATTCCAAAACCTTCAAACCCATGTGCTCGGCCTGACGTTCCAAAACGTCGATGGTGATTCGAGACATTGTTCCCTTCGTATTATTAGGCGGCGGCATCACGAGTGAATACCGCCGCCATATTCATTGCTGTCGTCAGTCTTCCGGCGTTTCGGCCTCAAGCCTCGCGTTCGGATCGTCGTTCGCGGCCATGTCGAACTCTTCACGGTAGATGATCGGACTGTTCGCCCAGTCGGCGTCCGCGTTTTCCTTGAGACGGCGTGCGAGTTCCTGAAGCAGCTCGTCATTCGAAGCGTCATGCACCTTGCGACGGTCTTTCCGTTATCCATCTCGTCGGCCCTTATATATCCGAACTCAACCAAAGCTTCTACGGGATTTTCGCCATATGCTCTAGCGATGATGATTACCGACTCGGCGCTGAACTCGCATCCTTTGTTGTATTGACGCCAGAGGGTTGAGACGCTGAGTCCGGTCTTGTTGCTGATTTCATTGATCGCCGCATCATGCGTTAGCTGTGCGAAATATGTTTTCTTATCCATGTATTTCATTATGAAATAAAAACTCTTTCATGTCAACACGCCGAAAAGGTGTTTCGACTTGAAAAATCTCTTTTCACTGTGGTATATTACTTTTCAGGTTGAAAAACAAAATGCTTCACGATGAAAGGAACAGTGCTGATGGCTGAATACAAAATGCAGTTCCGAGACGGCTTCCTAGACCGAACCAAACAAATGAGCGGACTCAAAACAGACGAAGCGTTCGCCGGAGCAATAGGAGTCAGCGAAAGCGTCCTAGCCAGAGCCAAGAAAACCAACGAATGCACACCACTCATGCTCATAGGACTCTACAAAGCATTCGGCTTCCAACCCGGCGAAATCGCACAAATCAAACAAACCGCCTAACCACACACGTCAAGGGAACACACAATGAAAATCACCACACCAAACGGCACTCTCGAAGGCGACAACATCGAAGCCATCCTCAAAGAGCATGGATTCGACTGCCTGCATGGTGCAACCTGCGCTACGCCTGCCTGCGCGATGCCGCCCTATGCGATGCCAACCTGCGCGATGCCGCCCTATGCATGCAACTGCAGGTGCCGACCTATGCGGTGCCGACCTGCGCTACGCC
>ENA-OQIM01000023-OQIM01000023.1-human-gut-metagenome-genome-assembly--contig:-NODE-23-length-41341-cov-2.453657_pt1 | contig 41341 bp, 55 predicted proteins | sample MGYA00242579_ERZ504744 | MGnify/ENA primary metagenome ERZ504744 (study PRJEB26092, sample SAMD00036441) | human gut metagenome | host: Homo sapiens | study: EMG produced TPA metagenomics assembly of...
TTGTGTTTTTAGTACTGGTTCTTACTTTGTTTTTGCCGATTTTACATTCAGCCATTTTGAATAGACATTTTTGAATCCAACTTTCTTATAGGTACGAATGCGTACATAATATTTCTTCTTTGCTTTGTTAATTTAATGATAGCATATTTCCATACATCAAAAAAGAGACATGATCCTAGATCTCTCTAAAATCATATCTCTTACAACAATGAGCGTGCGGGGATTCGAACCCCGGACAACTTGATTAAAAGTCAAGGAATCAAATCTATGTTAAACCGCATAAACTCTATTGTTCTCAATTTTGGTTGGAACGAAAATGGAACATTCTCGCTTCAACGTTGTTTATAATATCATATCATTTTCGACATTGCAACTACTTTTTTCGATTTTTTTTCAAAGCCGTGCAAGTTTTCTTTCCTGCATATGTTCCAGACGTGTTCCATCCTAACTGTTTCCAGTATTTCTTCAAGGCTTGCGTTGTCTTTGCTTTCCAGATTCCGTCAACCGCTAATGGATGTTCGTTTGCATATGTACAATTTGCGTTCAGCTTCTTCTGTAACCACTTGATCGCATTCTTGGAAGAGTTCTTTTTTACAACGCTGTATGATACTTTTACGTTATCATATTTAGGTCGTCCATATCCTGCGATACGACTATTGCCTAAAGCATAAGACTTCTTGCACACTGCACCACCATTTGGAATAACTGCTTCTCCATTGCTTGTGTTACCCTCGATCGTGAACACCATCTCGTCTGTGACTGCATACACAATCCCAGTGTGGCAGATTCTTTGAGAGTTCTTGAAGAAAATCTGGTCTCCAATCCGTGGTGTTTTATGCCACTGGTCATTGTTTTTGAATTTTTGTGCTGATGTTGGAGTGTATGCACTAAAGCCATGTAAGAGTTTTTTTGCTACATCCCTGCCGTATGCCTGCACCATACACCAATCCACGAACATGTCACACCAGTATGCATCGGTACCGTTAATGCCAAAGTATGCTCCATACTTAGTGTAGTTGTTGCTACCTGCGCTTTTTGTCTTGCTGTTTAGATTCTTGTTGCTTTTCTTCTCTAAGTATCCAACTTCTTTTTTGGCTACTGTAAGAAGCTTGTCTACCGTATTTGCCATATTAGTCCTCCTTATATTCGATTACCTCAGCAATATCCGTCTTGTTCTTTGCAAGCTCGCTATCTTTTACCCCCGGTGTTGTTGGATCTGTAATAATACCTACTGCAAAGACAATGTTAAGTAATATTCCAATCCCCTGTGTAACCATATCCTCTGATATTGATGGCACAATTCCCAAAAGTCCTAAATCTGATAGATTGTGCTGACGATTAAACCTGCGATAGATATTAATGTTGCTTTATTCTGTAGTCTTAATTTGAGATTCATAGTTTCTCCTTTCTTTTTATAGGAATATATGTTAATATGTATTTGAAGATTTTTTCATACTTAATCTTCAAATTTATACTTTCCCCCTACAAACTGTAGGGGGATTTTTTTATTCAGTTGCTAACTCTTCGCACCCACTGTCAATTAAGATTTCTTTTACTTTCTCTTTTAACAGTTTTGGTACCTGTGCATATGTCTTTTTGCCAATCATAATCTGCTGTGCCCATAACATAGCCATCATTGTTTCGCCCTCCTTTCCGTATAGTAATTTAAATATCAATCTATGCATCATACACCACTTCCGACATTTCTAATATACATTCTGTCAGCATGGTATTTGATTCCTGCATATCCACCATTCGTGACTGCATTTCTTTTATTGTATCTACCAGTTTTTGTGCATCTTCGTAGGTTATCTTACCGTTTTCATCCGGTGTTATTTCTGGTACTTCTGGTACTTCTGGTGCTGTTTCTGGCAAATCCGGTTCCCACAAAGAATCCACTTCTTCGTAATTGTCTTGCGCGTCATCTTTCGCAAGGATCAAAACACTGTATGTATCTGTACCGTTTAACATTTTCAACCTTTTTCCACTATCTGGATAAAGATATATGATATTGTTTTTACTTCGGTTCTCACTTCTACCACCTCCTACATTGATGCGATCGTCCAGTTTTTAGCTGATAACTTAGCTAATATTTCCGATGTAAATATGCTATAGATATTTTTAGAAACCTTTAACGTATAAGGACTATCTAATGCGAGTGCGTGGTCTGCAAAGCTGTTTAGTGTTTCTACGTCTGGTAGACCATTGATGTTGCCTAACCAACCTGTTTTTTCAATAATCGTTCCAATATTGCATTGGAAATTGATTTTAACAGGTGTTGGACATTGGAAGAAACCGAACATACCATCGTATGCATTATTAGTAATTTCGTTTTTACTGATAGCTAACGTTTTCCCCAAATTCAAATAATCAATGACAATCTGACCAGTCGAATTTGATTTTCCAGACATATAAAGTATATTACAATGACTGTATAGATCTGTTGATTTTTGCATATTAGGGAACGATACTTTTGATATGCGTTCCAATTTATCACATTCCCTAAATATCTCTGTAATGTTTGTTATGTTGGCATTTCCTGTAATACTAGCAACTTCTCTTAATTTTTTACAGCCAAAGAACATATGGTCAATGACTGTAGCATTATCTATCACAAGGTCTGGTACATTTTCTATTTGTGTGCTGTTAAATGTGTTGCTTAAATTTGTAGCGGTTCTTATTACTTCTTTATAATTTGGAATATTTTCAATTAATTTTAATTGTCCTCCAGCAAAACATTGCGGTAAACTAGCATTTATTGGAATATTAACAGATGAATAATCAGTTATACCACAATTCGCAAACGCATTGTAAAACGATATAGAAGTATCTACAAGATTAATATTAAAGCTTTCAATATGCTTTAATAATGGCGTATTGGAGAATATATCTTGAACACTAATTAAGCCTTTTAAATTGATAGAGATATTCCCAACTGACGTCAATTTTTGACAATTTCTGAATATTCCATGGCATCTTCTATTATTGGCGACATTATTCAATGTTACATCCCCAACAGATGTTAGACCGCTATCAACAAATAATTCTCCCATATCATAACCGATGCTACTAACCGTATTCGTAATACTGACATTACCTAACGTAAAAGGTCCTTTAACGCCGGCGAAAGCTCTTCTTACTGTATCGTATTCTGAATCGGACCTAATCTCAATATCAGCTCCCTCTAAACGATTAATATTAGTTAATGCAGTGCATCCATCAAGCATCATATGGATATATTTACATTTGCCAATCACCTCTGGCGTGATACAATCTGGTAATTTCTCTAAGGCTTTGAAATTTTTGAAAAACTGACTTAAATCGTTAAAATCCTCATCTAACTCTAACGTCAATTTCTCAAAATTACGGAGAGGTGGATATGCCGTATTTGTTGATGTTTTTGGCCATAATTTATCAGCACTCGTGGTCTTGATATATCCCTCAACCTCAAATGTCGGTGGTAAGTAGAAACGAGCATTATATCCGTTATACATCCATTCTGGAGTTTTATATGCTGTAAAATCACAGTTTGCAATTACTTTTCCGATTGATTCTGGTATCACAGTTTCGTCTAATGCTAACATACCCATTTTTGGATTATTTGAAAAATCTATAGTATCGGTCACTTCCACATCATCCATATAAATAGACTCAAGTTTCGTCATATTAGTATAATTTCCGTTCTCTCTACTAATTCCAACACCAAACGTATTATTGTAAAAATATCCATTTTTGTAAGTTTCGCCACAAATAACTTCATTACCAATATAAACACCATTCATTTTTGATGTTAAATGAACGCTTCTGATATTTGTAAATCGTTTTAACATGAGACATTTAACTCGTTCCATATTAATATCCATCTGCTCTTGCATTGTTTTGAATCCCATACCATACAATCTCAAGAATCCAATACCACAATCTATTTTGAAAGTTTCAAATATGCGTTTCTTTATAACTATCTTGTGCCCCTGTACCACTTATTAACAATATAGGAATATTATCAATATCACATAACTTAAGATTTCTTAACAATGGTGTATTATAATTCCTAATACCGTTAACTGTATTAGTAATATTTATTGATACAACATCATCATCCACAAACAATTTAGGAGAACCACTGATCAATATTGTTTCTGACCTTATAAGAACCGTTTTTCTTCCGTTTTGCACTTCATACCGCATGTATGCTTCTGGACAGTTCTCAACTGTAAACTCAGACAATATCGCATCTTTATTAACAGATAACAACCCTAACAACGGCATATTTTTCAAAGACAATGATTGTAATTTACTTGATGTTATCTGTAATGTTTTTAAGTTACATCCAGTTGTAGGGAATAAGACGTTCGTAAGTAACGTATCGTTTAGATTAACTTCACTCAACATTGCAAACATAGATAGGTCCAATACAGACGATTTTCCTGTGGATGTATCTCCTAATTTTGTACATCCATTCAGTTTTATCTTTGAAATAAACTTATTGTTTTCGTTCAGACGAATATCGTTCAATACTTTTGCGTTCTGACAATCGACCTCAACCAATCGGCTTGCTTCTACAAGGTTTAATGTTGATGGATTTGCGTTTGTTAGTCCGTCGATCTTTTTAATCTGCTTTGCGTTGTAAACGATGATTTCTTGGTCCGTTGCTGTCGCAAGAGTTCCATTAAATCGTGTGGCCTTCATCATACCGTTAGCATCACGACCGACTTTTAATCTTTGTTCTACCCCATTTCTCCAACGTACTGTCAGATACTGTGGAGAATATGTAAGAATATCAAGATTGATGTTTGCGGTAGTGTTTGCACGAATCGTGATAGATTCTTTCGTATCTTCTTCATAACCGTATATGGTGTCAAGATATAACAGTCTTTCTTTTACCCATTTTTTCATATGCTCGCTTCGTCTACCATGCAGCATGACAGGTAATCGTTTTTGAACTTGATATATTTTGCTTCCATATCCTTGTTATATTGCAGTTCCCCGATTTGTGCTACCTGTCCGTCATACCAGTATTTCAAGATATTATCTAATCTGTATTTAGATGTTCTAAGCTTCTTATACATTGCAGATAATTCGTCTGCAAACACATTTTCAACCATCGTCCATAATTTAGAACCAGACGTATTATAAACACCCTCTGTAATGTCAATATCACTGTAAAATTTCAAATATCCTGTATTATCCAGACCTAGCTGTGTATCGAGGTCATAGAACTGCGGATACCAGATGTTTCCGTCCCATGTGGTTAACATCATGTTCTTACCTAAGTTGTCAACCATTCCGAATAGATGCACCTGCAAGAAATATTTGAGTAGATATTCTTTGTTGAAATACTGTTCTAACTCGTTTTTGAATGTTGTTTCATCTGCATTTTTTACCCAAGTAACAAGTCTTTTCAATACGTTGTACTTCTCAGTAATCTGTTCAGATGTACAATCATCTTCGTCTGGATATCTCAATTCAAAGTCTGTACGTAAAGATTCATCTGTATCATTTTTAAAGGCACCTGCTGATGTGTCAGAGTTTGATGATACCTCAAAAGACATACAGTTTTCCTGTCCGGTAACTTCATTATCTAGTCCAAATGATTTATTACATCCTTTATCAAGATTAAAATTAAACACACCCATATACACTGGTGTTGATGCAGAATCCTTTGCAATATATAACTGGATTGGGAATCCGTTGATTGCTGTACGGACCTTACTATTTGTTTGCTGAGGTGGTACTTTTGTATCGTACAATTCGTCATTGATAAATTTAGCCATTCCGGTATTGTTTGCATGAGATGATTCCATATAATCAGCTTTCAAACAGAATGTATCTTCCAAGATTCCATTCTTGAACGGACTATACTTATATTTACTTCCATCCGGATTCTTTAGCTTGATTTTGTAATTCTTTACAGCGTACTGCAAGGAAGATGTTCCCTGCCATCCAACTTGACAATTCTCCAAGTCAAAAGAAGCTCCATATTCATCCGCATTACCAGAAATATATTTAATCCTAAGCGGTACTTTATTCTCTTTTGTCATTGCCGAAGTATCTCCGTAGAAATACATCGTAGGCATAGCATTTTCGTAGTTAAGAAGATATTTCGCTTGCTGTTCATCCATATCCGGAATATCAGCTACAAAGTTTTTAACAATTTCTTCACTGTCCAATGCTCTTGCATACACTCTGAAACTATAAATCTCACAGTTTCCGAACACATTTGGAACCCATTTTGAATCAACGGTTTCAAGTTTTGTTCCTAAGAATATCTTTGTGTTGTTTGTGAAATTTTCGCTGTCCTGCATTAAGAATGTTTCTGTCAGAACACCGTTGTTATAGATTTTTGCAATCTTATTGTCACGATCAATAACAAACGTGGCTTTTGAGATACTATCTTGTTCTACCGTACTCTTTAACTGAGATGATGCAGAGTTCATGTACATATACTCAGTATCTATTGCAAATCCTTTACTATAAGTATCGTTACCTCTCATCTCTAGTACACAAGCATCTTGGTTAGCTACATCTCTTGTGTTGTATCGGATATCCACGGTCATTCCATATGGTGCATTATCGGCTAATGCTTCTAAGTCAATCTCTACATAAGCCTGTCCGTTACATTTCAGAGCATTGTTTTCCCAACCATTAGTATTGAAGTTGAAATTATGCAGAGTAGCTTTAACGCCTTTTCCAGATTTATCGATCCATGTTTCCTTGTCGATATCTTGATTTGTTCTCCCTGTTGCATCAAACCAGCAAAGCAAAGACGCGTCCTTTACCGGCTCCATCGGTGTATAATCTCTTACTTCAACGATCAGATTTCTTTCAATGCTTGCAGTTTTACTTCCATCTTTTGTTGTTGCAGTTATCTTAAGAGTATGACTTCCTATTTCTAGTGTATTTGTCGCCCAAATATTTGTACCTGACGGGACCTCTACTCGTTTCACAACCGTATTATCTACAGCATATTCTACTGTGAATTTAGTTTCACCTTTCATTGATACACGATATGGAAATTCCAACATATCCTTATATTTTATAGTTTTTGTATTAAAATCTGTGATCAATGTAAGATTGTCTGCGTCTTCAATGATTACATTAAAGTTTAACGTTTGTGATTTATATGAACCGGATTCAGCATGAAAACTTACTTTATGAGCACCGGCACTCATTGTAGGTAGAGTAATGATGTTATATCCATTTTCAGCATGTAATCTCGTTTCTACACCATCAATTGTCTGAACAATATAAATCGGATCAATTGAAATTGTATCAATCGTGATCGGTACTTTTATAACATTTACGATATTGAAATCCCCACTATCGTCAAATGTAGATGTAATATCCAATGTTCCAACTCTAACGCTAAAGCTAAGTGTATCTGTAAATGTTTCTGATGCATCTACGACATACATCGTGATCGTGTGATTACCTTTATTTAAATCATTTAGTGTAACCCTGTTTGTTCCCTGTGGTACTGTTTCTGTAACTGTCTCGACAGAATCCACCATAACATGTAATGTTCCATCTCCGGATACTGGGGATGCAAAACGATAGCGGATATCTATTGGCGAACCATATGCATAATTTCCACCAGTAAAGCTACTTTTTAATGTTGCGACATTGACGTTTCCACCGCCACCGCCAGAGCCACCAAATTCTTCGCAAGCCATAGCAACTTTTAATGGAGTCATCATAACGGTATCGTCTACTCCTGCCCTTGCCTGTTCTTCTGTTGCGATTGGATAATATGGCATGGTATTTTTTAAATCGTCTGATATTTTTTTAATCTTATCGCCTGTAGCTTTGGCATCCGCAGCCTTTCCAGATACTGCAAGTGTTGTATCTGTAGCAACATCAATGTTCGCCACATCTTCCTTTACTTTTTTTATGGCATCTCCTGTGGCTTTGGCATCCGCAGCCTTTCCAGTTTTGGTCAAGGTTGTGTCTGTTGTAACATCAATATTTTTTAATGCATTTTCTAAATCTTCTTTTGTTTTTTTAATCTTATCGCCTGTAGCTTTGGCATCCGCAGCCTTTCCAGATACTTCAAGTGTTTCATCTGTAACTATACCCTCGCTGTTATACTTTTTCCCAGAAGTCCAAGCTGATGTATTGGCGTTCCAATAGTACCAATTACCTTTTATATAGCCACTTTCTTCTCCATAATAGACATACACCCTTGTCTTATCTGTCATTTGTGATATTGATGTTGCAACATAAGGGGAACCAATCTGCCCCATAATCGCAGACCATGGTACTTTCTTTAGATCATCTTTCCCCACCAGACAATACATATCTTCTGTCGGATTAGACAACAGCGGTAAATCATTTATCTTTGCCATTTGCATCCACCTCTTTTACTTCTACACCAGACTTCTCTAAAAACTCTTTCAATGCTTTCTGGTCTTTAAACTCAATTTCTTTTTCAGTAGGTTGCTCTATCATCCTGCATACAGCCTGTTTTTCTGCATCAACACATCGTTATGTACCTTAATCAAGGACATTTCCACAACGTCCAATGTGGCACCGTTCTGCATTGCTTCTGTGATGATTGTATTTATTTTTGTGCTAAGATTCTCCGACAACACGGAAAATGTCATATCTACGTTCATATGTCCTCCTATTTTGAATAATTGGTCAGTAGTCCCTTTGTAAAGATAAGTTTCCCACTTACCATTGATTTTATCGTTCCTGTTGAAGTAGCTGTTATGCTTTTTACAATTGGTATCTCTACTGTTTGACCAACGCTAATTTCATTTGTTCCACCATCTTCGTTGTAGTCTGTTACCGCAAGAACCGGAGAACCAAAAACTATAATGCTTTTCCCATGCAGCGCCATTCCATAATTATTTTTATATACTGCACGACCAGACATAAATGCTGTCCTTTCCCCGTTCCTCAGTATTTCGACCCAACCATGATTGAGAGATGATGTATATACGTTGTCTACATTTGAGCAAATTCCACTGAATGTTCCACTCGCAGCCTTAAGTTCTCCTGTAAACGTACCAGTCGCAGCCTTTAACTCTCCACTGAATGTTCCAGTGACTCCGTTTAGCTGTCCTGCAAATGTTCCGCTTGCCGCCTTAAGTTCTCCACTGAATGTACCTTTTGTAGCATTGATACCGTCCTTATCCCATGTACCGATAACATTATTGTTCTCGTCATACATTATAAAGACACCATTACCATTATTCTTTCCGCCAAGTGCAAGTTCTCCGCCTTTTGCTATGTAAAGGATATATACAACTGGTCTCCCTCTTTGTAGATACCTTTAATTGCTCCATCATTGGTCAACAGATTAAATATCTGTTCATGAGTCAATGCTTCTACATCCATAACCAACGGTATTGATTCTTCGTCAAGTATTATCTTTTTGTCTGGTGTGTAAAGTCTGCATCGTACATAGATGATATCTTTCATGTTTCTCTTGCTGACAACTATCATGCTACCTGCATTTGTTTTTAAATAGTTCCCTGTTGTCACTTCTAAACAGTTATAAAACGGAAATGTAATTGTGCTTTCATTCTCCGAACTTTCATATGTTTTGGTCCATATCTTGCCATCTTTCGATTCTTCTATCACAAAGATTCCTTGATATTCTGTTTTCGCTGACTCTGTACCGTCACGATACGAAGCTTTGAATGTGATTTCGTCCGGTATTACATCTCCATTCTGTGATTTTTTCAAAATAGCAGATGATGTTTCCAACAGATACACTCTCCCCGGACTACCATCACGAACTTTAGCAATATTAAATCGTTTCTTTGCTGTGTATGTTACATACTTTGCGGTAACATCTATCCATCCAGTATCTGTTGTAAGTGATGTGACGGTATAAATATTTTGCTTTGAATCAAACGTACCGTTTACGCCGTCAGATTTTGCAAATGAAAAGATAGTATCTTTTGTTACATCTGTCTGCCCCCAAAACGTCTGTACTGTAAACGTCACTTTTGGAAATTTCACATAATTTCCCTCGTGATCTACACTAATACCTTGGTATTCGTTATCCATCTTAAGGATTAGATTTCCTGCCTTTTTTATATCCTCAATTTCTTCGGTTAATTTCTTTCCGCCAATAGAAATGTTGTCTCCGCTGATAACCACCTTGCCGGTATCCATATCAACCAAAAAAATCGTATTTCCAAAAGAATCTTTTACTTGTATTCTTCCAGACGTGATCACATCCGCTGTAAGACCTGTAGCCCTTAAATATCTAACAATCGTATCTCCATCAACCGTCATTCCTGCATTGTATGTTTTTCCACCATCCGTAGAAACGCCCCATGCTTCCGCTGTCATTTTCCAGATCATATTAGAATCTTTTAGCTGTGGTTTATTGTGCAGATAAAAAATTTGTCCGCCTGCCGAATCTTTTTCAATTGTTGTATAAGTTCCGGAAGAATTATTTAATCTATTTTTCAGTTCTTCTAATGCTTTTTGCCTGTCTGTTTTTTCTTGTGCAATCTGCTTTCTGTATTCCACATAATTTTTGGTTGCTGCGGAATATCTTACAGCGCTATTTTTTTCTGTGCTCTCAGCATTAGAACTTGTTGTTTGAGAATTATTTGTATTAAATTTCGTTGATGATACAAGTATTTTGTACCGGTCAAATTTTGAATCAGTAAGAATTGCAACATCTCCGGCTTCTAGTGTTGGATCACTGATATGTGTGATCGTAGCTTTTCGAAATGCAAACCCTATTAACTGTTCTCCTAAAAATCCAGATACCGTTTGACCGGCACCATCTTTAATTAGCTCATTGTTTTCAATCGAAATAAGGTATCCATCTGATCCTGTCTGATAATTTATATATCCATCATCACTAGAAGTCGTGTTTTCTGATCCCTCAGAAGTATCAGAATCATCACTGCTATTTTCAGTATCTTTCTTTTCCATTACTCTTACACCAGTAATGACCACATCATCTGTAGCTACATCAGAGTTATATACTCCATTAAATTGGTAGATTTCATCTGGTATTTTTTCTTCTAAATATGGTTTATACACATATAATGTGTTGTCCCCTTTGAATCCAATGTTGATAGAAACATTCTGTGATGTTGAAACAAAATCAAATTTGAACCCAGTCCAACCATCATTTAATTCTATTTCTTTGCTTGCAATTTCTTTTGTTCCATTTAAAATCTTCAAGATTGCTACATCGTTATCTTCTGGATACTGCATAAAAAAATTGACCACCAATTGTATAATTAGTAGCCAACTTAAGATTCGGAACTGCTTCTACTGCATAGCCTGTTTTTCCTGCATTTGGGATGATTGAAAGCATTTCTTTATATTCAATTGTATCCGTTCCTATTTTTGCATCTACAGCTTTCCAACTTGTTATACCACCATCAAACAAACTGTCAGGAATCAAATTTATAAGTGTTTTTTCTAAAAGACTCTGATTGAACCATTTTAATTCCAACTGCCCATTGACATTGCACCTACAGTAATTTCCTGAGATTTGACCGCACCAAGCAATCACTTCACGAAATGTTACCGCAGCATCAGTCGGTCTTGTATTGATAATATAGTCACCATGTGAAAAATCTGGTGTATTTAATGTCACTCCGCATATATCACATGCATCCATAACGATCGTCTTTAATGTTGCCGGATACTCCAACTTACTTTCAGAATATGCCCTGTCAAACTTACCCATATTATCTATGCATGTAAGTGTTATAATTGATCCATTATATTTTGTATCATCTACTGTATATACACCTTTTTTTATTTTCTCAATTCGTGGTGTATACGAAGATTCCGTTTCATCGTCTGCATCTATATAAAATTCCGTTTCATTCAAATCAATACCTAACTGCACACTTACTACAGCTTCTTTAAAGTCATATTTCGTAAACTTATCATAGATGTTATTTATTACAATCGTGCATTGATTGATAACAGCTGATCCAACTTCAAAAGTTCCACTTGAAACTGCATCTTCAATCGTAACTCCGCCATTCCATATATCATCATTGGTCAAATTTAGAGTTGTCCCGTCTTTCAACGTAATATCTGCGTAACTAAGATAATTACAATTTCCGTTATTTAATTTATCTCTAAATTCACTTGATACGTTGATCATAATTTACCTCTCTATTATGTCAAAAGAAACACTCTCTATAATTTTTTATTTTTCATCCACCATTTCACAGGTGCTTTTCTGTCCCCTGTGTAAATGTTCTTGTCTGATATTTATTTGCCATCATGTCCCAATATCTTACTTTTACATATTCTGGATTAAAGGCTTTCAATATTTCCGAAGTAACATCTGGTGTTTTAGCATTCCATTTCAATGCCAACTTTCTTTTCTGTGCTTTTCTATTTTTATGCATCAATGCATCATCGTTCTTCCTGAATCCGATGCTGATACATCTTGCAATGACCATTCATAAGAAGCGGGACATGGCATTACTTTACCATTAACTTCTATCATGTGTTCTGCCATAAAAAATCCACCTCCAACTATTTAAGGTTAGCGATCAATTTTCGCTTTTATTGACCGTATAAACTGCAAAAACGCCTATCGTTCTCGATAGACGTTTTATAATTTTATATTATACAATACTCTTTGGTCTTATTGTGTATCATGTGGTCTTATTTGCGGCTAAAAATATGTACAACAAGTGTTAACAATACAGTAGCTGCTGCTTTTCCTTTTAATGTCACAACCAAAGGCTTTGCAACAATAAACTGTAGTAACCACAAAACAAAATTGACAATTCCAAAATTGACGGCAAAAACTACGATCATTCCTAAGATTACTGCAATAATTGATACAGCTAATTTATTTTTTCTATTTTTTTTGATCATATCATATCCTCCTACTCTAACCAGTGATTATCCAAATAATAAAATCCGAACACCGCTAACCCTGTCCCAGTGATCCAGAATACCCAAAACAGAATTTTACAAACTCCACCTTCTGATTTATACAATTCTACTGTATCTTTCAGATTATGTTCGTTAAATCCACTTTTTGTTATCGTGTTATTTTTTAATTTTGTATAAATTGTCCCTTTAATCGGATTTGCTTCCATTCCATAATACTTGTATCTAACATCATGTGAAATTTTTTATTGTATCAATATATGCCCTAGATATAAAATCAATTTTATCTACATCAAATTTCTGTCCTGCAAAAATTATTTCCTTGCAAGTTTTACTGTTAGATCGTATTTGATCCCATGTATAATAAACTTCTGTTACATACGTTTTCCCACGCTTAACTGTTCTTGTATGTCTGCGATATTCCTCTCTAACTTTTTTGATTGAATAATATTTACCGCCGATCATTTGATACGTGACTGTATCTACAGGTTTTATTTTCCCATACACGAAAGCATTTCCTAAATCAGTTTCTATCCCATACCGAAACATATCATTACTTTCAATCTTTGCAGCACGATTATATTCTTCGTTCTGATCCATGATGTAATTATCAATTTTCCCACTGATAGTAAAACCAATCAGAAACATTAATCCAACAATAACAACGCTTGCTATAATCTCTCGTGGAGTTATTTCAAAAGTATCAAACTGAAATCCTTTGAATTTTCTCATAGGCTACTCACTAAATAAATTCTGCGGTGCTGTCTCTGTTGCATCCTCAAATTCCAAATATTTATACTTTTTCTGATGATATCCCAAGAAATTCAAGAATACTCTTGTCGGAAATTTCTTGACGTATCTGTTGTATTCTTTAATCTGCTGATTGTAATTGTCTCTTACGTCTGAAATTTTATTCTCCGTTACCGCCAACTCTTTCATAAGTCGCTGATAGTTCTTGTCCGACTTTAATTCTGGATAAGCTTCTTTTACCGCTGCAATCGCTGTACCAGTGCTTTCAATTTTTCCAGTATTTGAACTACGTTCTTTGACAATATCTTTTAGTGTATCTGCTTCGTGTTTATCATACGCTTTCACACTGTCTGCCAGATTATACACTAATCCTGTCTTCTCTTTTCCTGCGCATTGATTGCTGCCTTTGATTCTCCCACCTGTTCTTCTAGTGAAATTGCATGATTCTGTGATCCCTGAACCATAAATACACAAGATAACGCAATTGCTATAATCGCAGCTAAAATAATCAATGGTATTTTCCATGTTGTATTTTTCATCTTTTCTTCTCCTTTTCTTTGATGATTCTATATCTCAACAGGATAATCACTCTTAACATTGTCATAGTATTCATCCTGAACTTTGTAGAATAGATTTTCACGGATTTTATAATTCATAAAGTGCATGATCTTGTAATTAATTGTGAATCCGCTATTTTTGCCATATTCTGTTGCAAAGTATTTATCAATCATAAGTTTGTATAAATCAAAATCCAGTTCTGTGTCTTGCATATTCTCAGGAACAAAATAAAACTTCTCAACCAACTCTACGCATTTTTCGTCAGAGATCATTGGATGGTCTGTTCCTTTCTCCAACTGATATTTCTTGAAAAAGTATTTAACAATATCTCCGATTACACATTCATCTTTTGGATTGTTATACAGATCATCGTCAAACTCTTGATTGACTCTAAAACCTAAATGGATTTTATCTTCAATTGTCTGACTAAGAGTAGTTTTATTTCCCTTTCTCTTTATGATTTTGACCTTATTTCTCCCAGAAATAGGCATGAAGTCTTTTTTATCTCTACACACATCATTATTATCTTTATCTTCTGTTGATAAAAAGCATAATCTTTATCGGTAGATAAAGCATTGTTAATATCTGTGTTAGTCTCTGGTAATGCTTCTGTCAAGTTGTCGCTTTCGAAATCATCTTGTCTGACTGTATGGTCTGATTCTGGTTCGTCTAAAATCTGATCAATGATTTCTTCTAAAACCTCATCATTTACTGTATACCACTTTGTAGATGTGGCACCATTACGACGATTGTTATAATTTCCCACTAAAACAAGACCCTTGTTGCGTAAACTATAAAAAATACGCTCAACGGTCTTATGTGACCAAAACGGAAAATTTTCTTCCTGCCACTCTCTGATAGAGTTATAGCACCAATATTTACCATCGTGGAAATTTCTATTCTGTTTTTTATTTACGGAAATCCAATAATAGATTTGATTCAGAACGATTGCTTCATTTAAGCCAATCATTTTTGCAAGATCAGGATTGATTACTAATACGTTACTTTTGAAAAATAAATCTAATTTCTTACTCATATTATCACCTCGTGGTTATTTGAACATTAACGTGTGCACCCTCATGTTAAAATATAAAAACAGCAAACGGAACGTACACGAGGAAAGACGTTCTTTTCGCCGGCACACAATGGCTAGTTTGCTGTAATTATTAAAATAAAAAAAAGACATACACAGGATTGTGTGGTCTTCATGACCTTTGCATCCTGTGTATGTCTCTTAATTTAAATTCATCATAGCATAAAGTTTTACATAAATCAATATGCATTTGATGGTTTTAATCTGTAATTATTTCTTGCTTGTCCTTTTGCAACGGACCTTGCAAGAACTTCATTATCTTCTGTATATAATGTTGCGTATAAGTTTATATCTGGTTGATTTCCGCTATTGTTCATCATAGCAACAACAACCCCACGTTCTACAGCATCAGCAATGATACTTTCATCAACCATACCACCGGAATTACCAACGATACTATCTGCGATCATCTTCATAGTTTTTGGATTTTCAAGTGGTAATACAGCTTCTGATCCGGCTTCACCGACACCGATTACGGATGCAGAATCAAATAATCCACCTTTTTTATACCAATCTACTTTAAATTTAGTTGGTATGCTTAAGCTCATTCCACCAAAGTTAAAGTCTTTTGTTCCCCAAGAAATATGAGGTGTTGGAATACGTAAAGATTTAAAACCATTAATAAACTGCTTAATGATATTTTGCCCAACTTTATACATATCTCCAACGGCATCTTTCACATTGTTTGGTAACTTTTTCAACCAGTTCCTAGCATCTGTCCATTTATCACCTTTTAATCCAGAAAGCATACCTTTCATAGCTTCTGCTCCTTTGGCAACCAACCATGCTGCCGGAGATGTGTTTGCTAATGTATTTACCGTAAAACTCTTTAATCCTTTTACGGTTGATTGGAAGTTTCCGTTCTTCACGTTCTCCCAACCGTTTTTCATTCCATTAACAGCTTGCTTACCTTTTTCAACCAACCAATTCTCAGCACCAGTGACTTTACCTTTGATGTAATTTCCGATACCTGCGGCTGCCTGTCCGACTTTGCTTTCTTTTACAGACTCCCATCCGCTACGGATACCTTCGACTGCATTCTGTCCTTTTTCTTTCAACCATTCACCGGCATTTCCAACTTTTTCTTTAATAAATTTGCCGATTGTACTAACAGCTGTTCCGAAACCAGATTTTGCACTTTCCCATCCATTGCGCAAGCCTTCAATAAGGTTTTTTCCTTTTTCCTTTAACCATTCTCCGGCGCTGTTAAATCCATTCACAATATTCTCTTTTACGTTTCCAATAAACTTAGATATTGCACCCCAGTTTTTGTATATTAAAAATCCACCAACGATTACTCCAACTATAGCTAATCCAATCGGTGAGAACAGCACGCCAAGAGCACTGCTAAATGCAGCTGATACAGCTGGTGCAAACGTACCTGTTACCCATGATGCAATTCCACCTGCAAATGAAACCGCTTTTGGAAATAATTTTGTTGAAATAACTTCCGCGATCTTCGGTGCAACATCTGTTGTAATCTTCCCCGGAATACCTTTTAAAAGGCCAATCGCATCCAAAACATACGTTCCAATCGCCGTACCTAATGTAGATTTTGAAAAAGCTCCTGCCATTTTCTTTAATGCTATGATTAATAAGGAAGATGATCCGTCTACTTCTTTAGGTATTAAACCAAACGCCGAAAGTATAGGGCTTACAATTTTATCCACTGCTGTAGCAAGTTTAATAGCACCAAAAGCTATAATAAACTTTCCTTCGATTGTGGTTCCTAATCCTGAGATAAGTCCACCTAATATTGTTTTGATTGTTGTAAATACTTCTCCGAATATTCCGCTCCAATCAATACTACTTAGGAATGTTCCAATACCTCTTCCAAGTCCTGCCCAGTCTGTATTTTGCGCTACCTGTGAAAATACTCCAAGAAGATTTTTTTACAAAAGTGCTTAATATTTGTCCATTTTCTTCCCAGTTAACTCCGGTGATAAAAGTATTAATCCCGTGAGAAATATTTGCTGCAATATCAGCCCAATGTACAGTTTCATTGATTTTTCCAAGTATAGAAAAAAACTCCATTGATTCCTACTGCAAATGTATCTGCGATAGTTGCGAAGTCGATTGATTGGAACATACCATTTACAGCTTTTCCAAGAGCAACGCCGATTTGCTGAAATCCTGTTAAGCCTGTATTATCTGTTGCTGCTAATTGATTCAAGAATCCGTTTAAGATTCTCCATGAGATCATAAAATAGTTTCCGAGTGCATTTCCTAACTCTGTCCATGGAATTTCCTGAATCATTCCTTTTAAACTTTCTGCAATTCCAGTACCTAGAGTTTTGAAGTTTATACCGCCATCAGGAGATGCAATTTGATTAAACGCTCTCACTACATCCGTAATCCCTGCACCAACTACTTTACCTAATAACTTAAAATCGAAATTATCAAGGAATCCATTGATTGCCTGAGTAAATTTTGTTGTAAATGATGTGATTTTAGGACCAACATTCTTCCAATCAAGTGCATCATAGGCTAATTGCAGACCGGCATTTAACATATTTGCGATCTCACGGCCAACACCATACCAATTATTATCAAGGAATGCTTTTCTGATTCTTGAAGCCCAATGGCTAATTGGTGTTTCATAATCTTCATCTTCAAGACCACTAAAATCACCGAGTCCGCCAATTCCACCGCCGACTCCACCGCCACTTCCAGAACCACCCGCACCTCCTCCAGATCCAGTATCGCTTGATTGCTTATTGTCATTCAACTGATTTAATTCATCAAACGGCAGAACGGATAAGGTCTTCTTTAATTCTTTCGCTGCCTTAGATGCTTTGTTCATCCTTTAGATGCATCGTTTCCGGCACTTCCAAGTCCTGAAAGATCAGTAGCAGAATCTCCAACTCCACCAAGATCATTTACAACACCTTTTGTTGCTCCTTTTATCTTTTTTCCCATCAGAACATACATAAAGTTTCTGAACATATTAGCTGCTTGCATAAGCCTGCTCATTAAAGCGTTTAATGCTTTAATTGCCGGAAGTACAGCTGCAATAATTCCTTGACCCATAACAGCTGATAATGATTGAATGTTTAATTTTAATAAACGTACTTGGTTTGCCCAAGTACCGGCAGTACGAGCAAAATCGCCCTGCGCATCTTTTGTTACAGACATTAAATAGTTATATCTCAATGTAGCCTGTTCTGCCTGAGTCATAGAAGTCCACGACTTTGTAATTCCGTTTGCCAAAGCATAAGCACTCATATTTGCAACAGACATGTTAATACCTAATTGCTTTAATGGTTCAATCTCACCAGAAATACCTGCCCTGATTTTATAAAATGCTGTATCAGTATCTATATTATAAAAAGATGCAATATCACCCGCTAATCCGGCTAATGCTACTGACATGTCGGATGCTGCATTTTGGGCAACACCAGATGATTTCAACATCGCCATTATGGTTCCTGTGTATCTTTTAGCTGCCAACTCAGATACTCCAAACTGCTTTGAAGCTGTTGAAGCAAAATCATATGCTTTGTATTTTAATTTACCAAAAGAAACATCAATTACGTTTTCTGCTTCTGTTATATCCGATCCTAACGTTATTGCATCCTTTGTAAATTGTCCAAATGCTTGCACCGCCTTAAATCCAATAGCTGTTTGAATAAGATTTTTTAAGCTGAAATTTACGGTTGAAATACTTCCACTTGCTGACCCAATATTTCGAATAGCATTTACCATTTTACCAATACCACTACTTACAGTAGACCCTGCTCTGGATGCTAAGCTTGCTAATTCAGAAAATCCGTTCCTTAATTTTCCGAAAGAAGTATTCATTGTATTGACAGCACTACTAACTCTACCGCCTGATGCTGCTAATTGTGCCAACGCCTTTGTCATTTCTACTGTATTCTTACTAACAGCCGGTGCTTTAGACATGGTATTGAAAAATGACAAAAGTTCTTTTGCCATTATTTGTAGTCCGTTAGCACTTAATTCTACTTTTTTGCCGGCAGAAGATAGACTCGCTAACGCTGATATGAATTGATTTATTGATTCTTCAACACCTTTAACCGATGCTAATTTATTTGCAGTTTGCTTTATTGCATTTCCTACCGCCGGAAGTTTGCTTGCAACTACACCAGTATTATTTCCAGAACTGATTAATCTAGCTAATGATGCAACAAGTCTATTGATACTTGATGAAACATCCGGAAGATTTCCAAGTTTAGACACAGACTTATAAATACTGTCAAAAATTTGCGTATCAAAACCTTTTGTATCAACTGCCATTAATTTTCTGATAGAGTTAATGACAGAAGATATTTTGCTGTCGCTAAAATCAACGTTATTTAAAACTGACATTGCATGAGATACTTTTGATATTCCATTCACAGAATTTTGAATATTCCCAGTATCTAATTTTCCTATCTTTTCAATTGCTTTGGAAACTGAATTGATATTTTTATAATCTAGCTTTGGTATCGTAACACCTGAAACGCCTTTTAAAGCATTCAGTCCAGAAGCCAATTCTTTTAATGGTTTTGAACTTGCATTTAAGGCGGTAAAATTAACATTTGTTAATGACTGTAACTGTTTACTAAGACCAGATAATTTAGGTACATTGATTTTTATACCACTCATTGATTTTAAAGACGAAGAAACCCTGCCTATCTCACGAGAATAGTTTCTTATACTTCCAGTATCTACGGACTTAAATGCTTTGCTCACGTCATATAATTTGTTTGCCAAATTATCAAGTGCTGTAACAGCTCTGGCAGTCGAACTTTTCACTTGTATATCGAGTGTTTCTATTGTACTATCTGGCATTTTGATTCACCTCCAACTAATAAGGTCAGCGGCTGATCTCATACGGTCAGCCGGTATAAAAAAATAAAGGGCAGAATCATTCGTCTGCCCCTATCTTTTCTATATTTGCATTTGCTTGCATAACTCTGAGTTCCATAAGTCTTAATTCTTGTTGCATTTCTTCTTTACTTCTTCCACTTCTCTTTTCAATTGATTCAATACTTTTTTCTTCTTTTAGCAATGGGTTTTCTGGATAATTCCCATTTTTAGAAAAAGCACAATTAATCGCTTGCAACACATAAGAACCTGTTAACCATGATTGATAATTTGTACTTTTCAATTCATATTCTTTCTGTTCTTTGTATGCATTTATGTATACACTAATTTCTTTTGGAGTGGAGTGAAAAAATTCATCTTTTGTCATTCCGGCTTTTACAGCCTGAGGAAACAATGTATCAAGTATTATTTCTCTGTAACTTCTGCTTTCGCTGTTTTCTTTTTGTGATCCTGAGGTTTCTTTGGTTCTTTCTTCTGTTCTGGTTCGATCCCTAACATCTTGTTCAGACCGATTAGATCGAAAAAATTATCTTCGCCCATCTTTTCAATACAAAGAGTCATGATCCCATAGAAATTTCCATCTTCATCATCTTTATGTTCTTCAAGATATGTTCTAATAAGAGATTTTGCATCTTTAAGATCAGAAACTGTCCCATCTCCCTCAGGTCCATGTGCTTCAAGAAGCCCTGCATAAAAGATTATTAATGTTGTCTTTGGGATATTGGAAATTTCTTTTACGAGCTTCTTAATATCATTTCTATCTTCTGATTCACTGATTCCTACCATCAATGAAGTTACGCTTGATACACAATCGTCATATAATGATGCTTCAACTGTGTATTCAAGCTTATAATCTTTTCCGCCAATTTTTAATACTTTATACATGTTTGCCTCCTATTCATTCAAATTACACTTCTGTATCGTCTGGTTCTACTGCGGTATCAAGACCGACATACTCGTTGATTGTCAATGTCATTTCAACGGTTGCTAATCCATTCTGATCAAGCCCCGGCTTAGGTAACTGTGCTGGTGCTCAATCTTTGTGAAATATGCCTTATCAAGTGCCGGGTAATATTCTTCATACCATACGGCTTTTCCTGCTGCTTTTCCTGTTTTGTATTCACTGATCAAAGTTTCCCATTCTTTAACTGTCTCGTTCGTTAAGTTGACAGTGACATTAAATGTTCCACCTGTTGACCCTCTACCTGCAATCTCTTTATCGACTTCATCTTCTAATGCTGATGCATCAATTGTTTCTGTATCAATTCCAATATCATCCGTGGCATTGATACGATGAAGCTGTTTAAATTTCGTTGGTTTTGTTCCTGCTGTAGTTTCTACTGCATATCCAACTTTTACACCGACTGTACTTATTCCGGCTACACCACTCATAATCAAACTCCTTTCTACCCTGTAACTATTGAGGGTTAGCGATCATGATTTTTCATGACCGGTTTAATATCTAAACAGAAATATCTGTTATTAACTATTTCTCTGAAACTTATATTTGTTTTTCATATTGTTCGTATAAAATCGCTGACCTCTATTCTTCTTTGAATCAATTAATCCCTGTATCTTTTCCTGATAAATCTCATCATTAGAAATTCTTATCAGGCTTGTGAGCAAATATATTGATAAATGGTTAGGTACTCTTTTATGTGTAACCATTTCAACGATATATCTTGATTGATTAAAAGTTCTGATGTGTGAATGACCGTCAGCAAATTTCTTTTTTGTGTTATGCACTATGTACCCATCATCATTTGATTTATATATGTTAAATTCATTCTTTTGAATAGATAAGATTCATGTTTACTCCAACAAATTACCTGTGTAGATTCTGCTATAACGACTTACAACACGCTTTATACTGTTGTCTGTGTTATCTTGCTGTTCTGGTCCATATGTTCGTTGAAATCCCATAGATACCATTGCTCTGTGACTTGCATCGTCAATCTGATATACCTTTTCAACACTTTTTGTTCCTGTTGCAAAACAATCAATTTGAAAACTTGGAATTGTAGCTACTTCGTCACCTTCTATATCCCAACGTGTCCCCGGATTTCCCATAAGAAACATTTGTGCATACATCTTTTTGTTAGCTGCAAGAGTTTGACTTCTTTCGAATGAATAATTTCCATCACCCACAACCTTTTTAACTTCTGCACTCCAACGCTTATATACATCGGACACTGGATTTTTACTGTATCAGGCATATGAATCTTTCCTTTCTAAGAAGAAAATACTTCCTTTGCTATCTTTAACATCTGCTGTCGCATTTCTACGCCGGCTTTATACACTGGCATTGTTGCTTGTGTACCGTGCGACTTTACAACTTCTCCCGTATCAGAGTAATAATACCAAGCATCTTTACTTCCATTTCCTTTTCCATAAGAACCGATCGTGTATCCTTTTGATGCTCCCAACGGATGAGGCTGCTACCAACAGATCCGTTGTAATGCACACCTGCACCAAACTCTATAAATAGTAAATCCTTACCACTTACGATCAAAGTTGCTTGTGCATAATCTCCAAAAGAATTGATTTTGATATAAGCATCATGTGTTTTGTCTGAATCGCCTGCCGCAACAGCTATATTAGAATCTATAACAGGAATACCAACTTCTCCGAGTCGCTTTACAAATTCTCTGTTTTTTCTAATAAGCTTATCTCTGTAATTTTCAATTTGCTTTATCGCTGATTGAATACTTTTTTGACTCAGCTCAATATTAATTCTCATTGATACACTCCTTTGATTTTGCTAATTCCATACCTTGCGATATTTCCTTTTTTTGTATCAATTATTTTCAAAATCTTATAATCTGGCATTGTCACTGGCGTTATTTCATCATCTTCCATTCTCAATGACCCATCTTGATTAATTTCTGGTTCTGAATCTACCCAACATACGACACCTTCTTCTGCATAATCGCAAAACGATCTATCATAACTTGTAATATAGCGATCATAGTTCGGAACAATACCCGCTGATATTTCTTCCGCAGTACCACTTGTAGATGATACAGTCATTTTTTTCATAATCGGCTTTTCATAAGTAATGACAGTATCTATATCATCATGATTTTCTGAAATTTTCGAAAACCATATATTTTGCTTGTCTCTTTGCCTTGATCGCATATTACAATCACCTACATTCCTATTTCTTTAAATATGAATCCAACAACGATACCTAAGATTGCAGCAATAACTGTCCATACAACTCTTCGCCACGTTTCACCATCTTTTGATTTCAGTGATTCAACATCTTTGTTTACTGTATCAAGCTTATCATTCATGTTTATTAATTTTTCACACATAACTGCCGATGTTTTAGCAAGCGTGTGTATTTCTTCTGCCAATTTTTCTAGCTCTTCTATTCGTCTGTTTTGTCGATGATCTTCATCTTCAATTCTTCTTTTGAACTCATCGAATGTATTTGTTTCAACAAAGTGTTCGCTATCCAATGAAGACTCCCTTCTGGCATAAAAAACAGGACTTCGCAAAATAGAAAAGTCCTGTTTATTTCCAATTTAATATAACCTCCATAAAATGTGCTTTCCCCACCACCTTCTTAAGCACTCCCTGCGATGTATAATAGGAGGTCTTTTCAAACATCACGCACCGTCTTAGATAATTTTTGATTCAGGTATAATACCTCTCAAATAACTAGAAGGTGTTCCAGAATTTTCATAAGAAGCTGATGTACTGCTTTCTGAATAACTGACTACGCCTTCTTTTCCTTGTTTATCATAATGATACTGTGCTATCCTTTTTATTTTTCCTTTATATCGTTTCACAGCTGATTGTTTCTGTTTTTCAAACTCTTTATCAGAAGCATATCCACCGGGATACATTGCACAGCACACTTCTTCTATTGCATCTTCAATCAATGAGTTTAGAAATGACTGTTGATTTGCTTCATAATCATCTCCGGCATATTCAATTAATTCATTCAATATTTCCTCTGTCATTTCTTTTACCTCATTTTATTTCTTCGGCGATCTTCCTCTTTTTGGTTTTTCTGGTTCTTCTGTAGATTCTTCACTTTTTACAGGAACTTCCTGTTCTTCTACAGAAGGTTCCGTGGAAACATTATCCTCCGGAACCTCATCACCAGCTGCATAATACACACCATTTTTATTTACTACATGATCGTAAATCATACAACTCCTCCTATTTTACTTTCATAACATAAATGCTGTCCATGCCTTCAAAAGATGGGAGAACAATCTGAGAAGCAGTAGTTGAATAAGATACTGGTGGTCCGTATTCAGATTTAACAGCAATTGCAACTCCTGTATCATCAAGGACACTTACATCTACACTAGGATCACCAAGTAATGTTCTTTCCTCTGGTGTCACTCCATACCATGTATTACCAAGCTTTCCTTCACCGATGATTGTTACATAATCATCAGGATAGAAGCTCTTATCTTTACCGTCATAGTCCTCAAACTTCTTATCGTATAAAATTGGGATAAGTCTGTCTGAGACTGGAACACTTCTTTTACAACTTGTTTAGATACAAAATCAATTGTTCTTCCAGAAATTGTAATAATGGCATTTTTGATCTGAGAGTTTTCAATCAGATAGTTAAATGTTTTTGAAGTCATCATTGCATACATAGGTGAGACACCGATATCTGTCAGGTAATTAATACCCTTCTGAATATCGTTTAATGGTTTAGATGTATCCGCTTTATCCCATGTGCTTGTCCCTTCTAAAGATGCATAATGTTTTGCTTTCCAATCGCCGTTCGGATCATAACTGTAATTGTAAGCTACATTATCAGCTGTACCGATTACAATTTTCATATCTCCGCCTACTGGTGCAAGTAACTGCATTCTCATGCGTTCGGCTGCAATATCAGCACCATCAATTAACTCGTTTGTATCATCATAGATATGAGATAAAACTTCATTAAGGTATGGATCATTGGATTCCTGAGCTCTTGTGATCTCTGCTAAATCCTGTTCTTTTACAACCATAGATTCACGGAAAAGTGGCATTTCTTCATTTGTCACTTTGAATCCTTTTCTTGCACGGATTGTTGCCATACCATCAAATGCAGATGGTTTTAATGCAACTCCAAGACCTTTATGTGTTTTGATCCATTTCAGGTCAATTCCAGTTTTCTTTTTATTTGGGAAAAAAGCAAGTCCGGCATATGCCATGGAATTACTTACATCAGAAGTTCTAACGGATGCTACTGCTTCCGCTGAAAAAACGTCTGTTAATAACATATTGTTCTCCTTTCTACCCTGTAACTATTGAGGGTTAGCGATTATCTATCTTTTTCTAATAACCGGTATTTGTCTTATGCTAAGACTTCTGGTTCTTCTAATACGATTCTGCATCCAGACTTTTCTAACTCTGTAACTAATGCAAGATCATATGTTAATCCAGAACTTTTCTGTGCTCTTGTCGTATTTACATATGCTTTCTTTAAAACTGCCTGCTGCGGTCTTGTTTCATAAGCATCATGAAGTAAAATTCCAACAGCGCCAGTCCAAGGTGTAGCTTAATTGGTGCTCCATCTTTTCCGATTGGAGTACCGGCTTTTACAACTTTTCTACCTAAATCGTCTTTGGTTTCTACGCCATCAAAGTCTACTGTATTTGGAATTGCTTCAAATTCTTTTCTGTTTAAAATTTCAACTTCATTAGAAACTGAAAGAACATCTACTTTCATATCTCCTCTTGCCATGATACGTCTCCTTTCTTACATGTAATGTTTTAATATATCTGCATTAACTCCGGCTTTTTTGTTCTTCGCAAATTCCTTTGCTTTTTCAACTGCAAGTGATTCTTTTGCATTTCCATTTCCGGCGTTAATATTTTTTCTGTTTTTGTAAAATTCCTGCTCCATATCGGATTTAGTGACTTTTATATGTTCTGCAAGACATTTAAAAGCTGATTCAATATCATTTCCGGCAAGTGACTCTGCAAATTTTTTTCGCTGCATCTTTACTCATGCCAATTTCAGGGTCCATACATCTTTCTGTATATTCTCCAATCAGCATTTTCGTTTCTAACTCAGCGATTCTTGCATCTTTAGCTTCGTCAGCCTCTTTCTTTTCTAACGCTGCCTGTTCCTGTGCTGTTAATGTTGATCTGTACTGTTTTGTGATCTCACCTTTTTCCTTTAAAGCTTTATCTAATGCAGCTTTATTTTTTGATCCCTCAACTTCTAATCGTGCGATTTTAGCAAGTAATTCATCTGTGCTAGGTTCATCTTCTGTTGATCCAGAACCACCGCCATTATTGCCTGAAAGATTTCCGACCTGCGCTCCTTCTCCACCATCTGGTGCATCTGCAAATCTAACTCTGCTGCCAGTACGTTTACCTTTTAAATAATAAAAAAACATATAAAATTCCTTCCTGTGTTTTTATGAGTTCTCTCTCAATCAAATTTGTGTTTTATTTTCTGCTTTCTCTAAGCAACCGTGTTTTATTAACGTCACTTCTCTGTGACTATATGTATTTAACACTACATCTGCATCCTACGATTTCAGATGAGCTTGCGCCCAAAGACACATCCCTTGGGTACATTAATAAAGAACCACCCACAATGAATGGTTCTGTTATTCCTATAATCTCTCCATCAGCGGACCTATGTGTGGACCTTGTTTTCTTGTCCATAATTGCAACCCACTGTTTTTTTGTTTTTCCTTGTGCTATTGCTTCTAAGTCGTATTGAAAACTTCTTGATACATTGCTTTCATTCTCAGAAATAAATTTTGCTCTATCCTGTGAAAAGTAATAAGGATCATCAATATTCCTTTTCGCAGCATCTATAACTTCATATGATAATGCTGTCATGTATGCCAAAAAATTTTCATTTGGTGTAACATACCCATTCAAAGATTTCTTATATCTGTCAAAAAACTCTTGTCTTGCAGTTTCCCAATTTGGTGTTGGGTATTTCTGCAACGTAAACATAAGACTCATGACATAGAGAAATTCATCTTCCATATTCTCGGCCAGTTTGATTCTTGTCTCTTTTTCTTCTTTCGGAAGTTCCATCTCTCCAAAATACTTTTCATACGGAATAGACCTTGTATTCATATCCATTTGATTCAATTCATCAAAACTTAATGCTGAGTACATTTCTCTCTCCTGTTATGCCTGAATCTTATTTGAGTCTGTATTCAATCCATCTAATATCGGTGAGTTTCCTGTCTGATCAGATGTATCGCTTGAATCTTTTCTGATGTATTGCTACCAGTATCTCCTATGGTTGAAGTGCTGCTACTATCAGATGTTTTCCACAAAGATTCCTGATATTTTTCAATCATTTCCTGACTATCGTTCCAAACTTGTTCCACATCACCAAACGCGTCAACTACCTTTAATGCGTGTCTTCCGTGGATTCCGTGACTCACATATGTAGCAAAAGTGTTTGCCTTAACAGACATGTCATAATTCTTTCTTCTGTTAAAATGAAAGTCTATATCAGAACTGTGTATTTTTCTGATTGGGCTGTCTTCAGGAAGAATTTTTGAAGGAACTAACTGAATCGCTCTTAGGATCAATTTAATTTCTTCTCTCTTGCCCTTCTCAGTCATTTGCTGTTCTCTCATGGCATCCAATTCTGCTGCACTCCATCCAGAACTCATGTCGGTTGCTGTTCCCGTTGATCCACTGCCAGAACTTTCATACTGAATAGGAACTTTACAATCCTGAAAGATTCTACTGCGGTAATCAGAAATAGCAGATAATGTACTGCCAGAATCAAATGTGCTTGAAAGTGGTTGAACACTTGGCTTTCCATTTTCGTTTGAATATGTTACTAACCACTGACCGCTTTTAGGTTGAATCTCATTTCCTTCGTCATCTACTGGGAACTTAATGTCGTTCCCCCCACCATATTTCCTGTGTTCTCTGTGACACATCATTCGTAAAGTCTGACATTAAAATATTGAGTGCATCAATTTCTAGGATCTTTCTTTCAAAGCATCCTGTTCTGTCAAAACTTCTTTCATACTCAATAATCGGAATATCTTTCAGTGGATTCTTTTCTACTGAAACGATCTCACCTGATTGAATCTCATAGCGGCATTCTTTAGTAAAACATGTAAAATACAGCTTCCCTGAAACTTTCCTGTATGTAACACCTAAAACTTTTTTCTGACCTGTCCCGTTGTTATATACGCAAAAAGCATATCTGGAGTCAAGTGTATACACATCTACCAGAGATTCAGGTTCACCATCTTCCATATCGTCAAAGTCTGTCTTAATATCAATCATTCTATGACCGATACCGCAGATTTCAATAAACTCTGCCATACACTGATCTTTATAACCGATGTTTTCTCCATTTGTTAGAATCTCATTTAATGAAGTGATTCCTGCATCATCCGTTTTTGAATCAGAGTCATGCATTTCCTTGTCGCCACGTTGAACCAACATGATAGGGCTGCTCCAATTGTAGCCAATCTTAAATTCTTTGACGTAGTTTGCAACACTTCCATTAACCTTTATGTCAATGTCTGGTCTTACTATTTTTTGTCGTTTTAATGGCTGTTGTCCGCCTTCATAGTCAATCAGAAACTGCATCTGTCTGCGATTAAATAAGTGTTTTGCATAAGCTTTTCGCAAGACTGATAATATGTTATCTTCATCAATGATTGTCTCATCTGTATAGATTTTTGTTCTTCCAAGCAGTCTTGCTTCTAAACCCATTGTCGTTTCACCTCTTTCTTCGCAATAAAAAAGCATCTGCGGAAATACATCCACAAATGCTTACTTAAAATCTATTATATAGTATACTAAACTAAAAGGTCTTATTGTGTATCATAGAGTCTTATTCTTCAAATCCTTTGATTTTCTTAATTTCATCTAATGCTTCTTTATGCATTCTTTTTACATGCTGCAAGGAATAACCCATTTCATTTTGTATCATTCTTAATGTTTTGTACTCAACATATCTCTTAAAAAGAAGATCATAATGATTTGGATTTTCTGTTGTTTCGATCACTGATATAATTTCTTTTTTCTTGATCAAAAATCTTTTGATTTCTCTATTAGCTTCTCTTTCTTTATCTACAATATTGGCTATTGCATCTCCCATACGATCTTTTTGTTTTGAAGTTTGTACTTTATCAGAACCGATTGCTACGGATGCACTAGTCGCTAACGCTCTCAACTGATATACCTCTGACAATTTATTATGTATTTTTTTATCAAGGAACTGTAATTGCATTAAATATTCTTTCGCTGTCATTTTTTACCTCTAAACTGGACTTTGTCTGATATAACTTTGTCGTGCTTCTGGCTTTGATACAAATTCTGCTAACATAGCTAATGAGTCAGGACCATCATCATGCAGAACCTTCGCCTTTGTCGTGTAAGAAGTTACATTTTCCATGAATCTTCCATAATCAGACTTTACTTGGTATTCTGATGGTTCTAAAAATAAGCAATGCTTCTTTATCCAATCTGAATTGACCAAATTTTGGTTTCTTTATTTGCTGTTGTGTATTTTGGTTCAATAATTGTCCTTGCTTTGCCTTTGATCATTTTGCTTATATTATCTGCAATTCTTCCTCCGGCTTGGTTTGATTCAAAACGCACCTTATGTGGTTGATGTCTGATAAGAATTGCAGCTGTCTTGTTATCAAGAATTTCATAATTCGTTTCATCGTCAAATACAACATCCGGTATATAAAAATCTTCTCCAAACTGATATGCAATCGGAAGGGATTCAAAGTCGGTTCCCTTATCTTTTGTATCACAGACACCCCAGATAGCATCTGGGTCTTTTTTAGGAAATACTGTATAACCGGATACCCCCTCAGGAACATGATGTTTTTCAAGATAAAATCTTCTTAATTCATCCGCCGGTAATAATAGTCCTTCACGCTCTACTGGTTTTTGTTGGTATAAACAGTTAAACGAAATATCATCCATAGCTTTTCTTGCATCTTCAAAATACTCTTTAGAGAATCCATTTACAGTAAACATAAAATTGCTTTCGCCTTTTTCATTTAGTGCCGGTACTGCAATAAATCTTGCTCTCGGATCACCTGCATATAGTGTCTGTAGCTTCCCAATCGGATCATGAACACTCCATCGTGTCGCAATATAGAACTCTTTGCAACCGTCCAATCGTCTTGATCGTAAATCGTTTGCAACTTTCGTCCAGAGTGTTTTCAGTCGGTTTTTATTCAATGCTTCTTCAATTCCTGATACCAAGTCGTCCGCGGTAAGAAATTTATTACAACGTGTCGCACCTGTTAATGATCCATCAATTGATCGAAACGTCCACGTTTTGAAACGGCCATTTCTTTCAAGGTTTACTGTTGTTTCTTTTGCGTTTGTTCCTTGCATCTGCACATTCGGAAAAATCTCATGCCATGTGTATTCTACTGGATCATTTATAATTTCAAGAACTCCATCATACAGTGATCGTGTCAAAATGCTACTATGGGCAGAAGATAAGTTAAAACAATTTGGAAACCAACCACCAACAAGAGATAAGAAAAAGTCTTCCAGTGTTGACTTTCCACAACCGGGTGGAACACTTAACGCAAATATGTCCAATTTATCGTCCATTAAATCTTGCAATGATTGAATTATCCCGTGTTGCATAAAAACCGATCTACGTGGTTCGTAGAACCTCTCAGAAGGTACTCTGTTCTTTTCAAGATATAACAAACCACTGTCTACCTGATAATGCTGACCTTCCAAAAGCAGAAACTTCCAGTATAGATCGTCATATTCCGCCATTCCTGTCGTTGCTGCCATATATGCAGCCATTTCATGGGCATACTTGCTTATCTTGATTGCATAGTCCATGACCTCTTTATTGTTAAATGTTAATTCTTGCTTCATGTTGAGCAACAATTGGTATGTATCATTCTGGTTTTCGTATAAATCCATCTGTCCGTCCAATATTGACTTAAAGACCGATTGATACCACTCAAAACTTCCTTCTTGCATAAAAAAAAGAACCGACTCCTTCCCTTGAAAGCGTCCGGCTCTTTGGCTCTTGCGACTATTAATAATTTATTTCAAACATTTTTTTGCAGTTTGACGATTTGCATTTATACTGCAAATGACTAATTTTCGTATCATGTTAACAGGAAATTGCTTCTTTCCACACCACGGGCAATGAATCCAAACATTGCCTTCTTTATCCTTTTCTGCATACGACATTCCCTCAATCGGTTCTGTCATATAATTTTTCATTTCTTTGATAATTTCTGTCATACTCAATGTTATAATCCCCTGTCAATTCTAAAAAAACAATGCGTATGCCGGAGTTGAGCCGGCTAAACTGACCATATTCAGATACGCAAACAAAATAAAAACATTGTAAGGAGTGAAATCTTTGCCTACTTAAAGGCGAACATCTCTTTTCACAGTTGGGGTGAAAGTTTTCATGAAAAAAAGAAATCCATCCCGGCTATAACGGTCAACAGCAACATTGGCTTGAATTTCACATACGTACTAAAATAATTTTAAGAAAGTAAGGACTTATGTTGCTATTGCGAACAAATGGTATAGCCAGACTTGAACTGGCATCCTCAACATTCGTAGTGTTGCGCTCTATCCAATTGAGCTATATACCACAACTTATTTGGAGGTAATCGAAATGTTATCGTATCTTTCTGAATTTATTACCATTCCATTGCTTCTATTGGCGTAAGACCAATTGCGGAAATGACATTTTGAAATGTTGATGCTGACTGCCCAGAACATAACTGAACACCTTTTCGGTTGCTGTCAGCATGAAAAACATTATTTCTACTTTGAACATTCCAGAACACAATGTTAGGAATCTCATAACCATGTTTTTTAAATTCATCAGCCATCTGATCATAAAACGTCCAACTATCATTTGTGCACTGATCAATTTCCATATCAGAAATAACAACAAGTGCTTCTGGCATTTCTTCCTGATCTATATGATTATCAATCGCAACTTTCAAAATCTTATCAAATGCTTTTTTCAGATCTGTATTGAATCCCCATTCCGCAGATATTGCGTTGCTATATTTCTCATATAATGTGTTTCCTTTTAGCGATACAAATTCAGGGTCACCGCTAAATGTCATAAAAAGATTATGATATGGACCAATGTTTCTTTCTGCAAAGTATATTGCAAGACCTACAGAAGTTTGCATAGGTCTTCCATTCATAGAACCTGATACATCAGCCATAACTAATACGTTTCGTCCCGGCTCTACATAGTTCGGAAGATTCTTCACTGTGCTTCTGCAATGGCATGATCGATCTCGTATGGTGAATCAATTTCATTGATCAAATCATATGGATACAGTGTACTTGAATTGATCTTTTGCCTTCCGTTTGACACATCTTCCTTGTACTGTTGGAATCTTTCTGCATCATGACGATAAAAAGCATATTGGTTGTTCAACATACATCTACTAGGAACTGATGGATAAAATATCTCGTTCCATTTGTTCGCAGACATATATGTTTCCGTGATCTTTAAGTATTTTCTAAGATTACGGACAATCCTTTTATAATTTCGAACAGATATACCAAAACCAAGTGCTGTCTTAATTCCAAGCTCCCTTGTTTTCTTAGAGCTTGCATCCGCGGTCTTTAACCATTTAGCCAATAATGATATTGGTTTTCCATTGTTGTAGTCTTTGAAATCTTCAACCATCTGTGATTTCATATGAGTCCACATATCCTGTTCTAAAGGCGTATCGACCAATGCGTACCAATCATCGTAACGCCCATATTCAGGAATCCAGTAAATGTTATTTTTAATACTTTCAGGGTATACGCAAGCCATATGATGAATCAAATCACGGAAAACTTTTCTTTCTCCTAATCCACCTCTTACATCTCTTGCGTAAAATACGATTTTTGTAGCAAGTAACGGATTTTCTTTGTACGCTTCGTCAAACAAGGACAGAACTCTTGATAGTTCTGCATCTCTAAGACTTCCAATTGTTGAATACAAATCAAGACATGCATTGCCTGTAGTATTCAAAGCAACTGCTCCATTCTCTGTCTTTGTGAACTTTGTTTCTCTTTCCACTGCTTGTACAAAATTCATATTTCCCTCTCTTTCATAATCAGACTCGTGAAGTATGCTATACGTCATGGCTTGTTTTTTTGTTGCATTGTACTTTTTATTTGCTGTATGAGTCCCTAAGAACATGATGCTTGTGCATTAACCTTCAAAAACATTTTATAATACATTAAAATTTGCTGTTAGCATCACTCAATGGACCGTACAGGATTCGAACCTGTGGCCTTCCGGTTATGAGCCGGATACTCTCACCCGCTGAGTTAACGGTCCTAACTACCGAGATTTTCTCGACAGTTTATTATTTAATCTGCAATACATATGTATCTTACAAATTCTCTAGGAAGTAAAATTACGTTCATTGCTGATTTTTTATTATAAAACATTTCTTCTTCCGCTGAGTACCAAAACATACTACTTGAACAATTTGTAGTATAATCTGTGTCAAAATATTCTTCTCTTCCATCAACGAAATTAACTTTAACTTTTTTCATTTAGCACCACCATATCACAATAATGTTTAACGCATATAAGAGAATCATGGATAAAAACCTACGATCGTTGCTTTATCATTTGTTTTTGCTGTTTTCATAAACCATCTGATGATCAATGCATATACAACATTGCAGAGTGTAACAATAGCTTTTGTGATCATCTACTCAACTCCTAAAATTAATAACATCAACAAAAACAACCAACCAGTTCCAAATGTTACTGCTGCATACACTGAAACACCAACTACAAACATGTTATATAAATATCTCATCGTTTCACTGCTCCTGACTTATTTTTTAAATACTCAAGTTCAAAGTTGATATACGTTGCTGCTTTCTCTAAGTCCTCAACAAGTTTGTTTGGGTCTTTCTTACCTGCTCTGCATATATACTTACTGCATTGCCTAAGTTGAAATTTAAATCCCAGTCTCTAATCACATCTTTTGCTTCATACTTTCCGGGATTGTAATAGTTTTGATGTTCAATCATTCTTGTATATCCTCTCTGTGTGTTATGAGTTATATATTGATTTCTTTGTATGCCTAAAAAAGCTCTTTTGTTTTTTGGGGAATTTTTGGCACTAACTCCGGCGGCGTGGGCGGTCTCCTGTGAGGGGTACCCCGTCTTTTCTGTCATTCCCCTTGCTCTGTACAACATGCACAAAACAAACAAGATTTATTGTGTAGTCTGCATATATCTTTACACCACACGATCAATCTATACGTTAAATAATGGTTTAAGTTATAGATCACTATATATCTATTGTGATACTGCACAACTATATATATTATTATTATTGTCTTATTGTGCATAATGCTTTTATGATATATATATTATGCTTATAGATTTGGTTTCTGTGGTAGTTGTTGATGCTCTGCATACTTCTTTGCGATCTCTGCCCTGCTTTCTTTTGGCAGTCCCGTCTGGTCAATGATGTTAACTGTTTGCTGTTCGCTGTACCCGTAGCAGCTTTTGAGAAGGAACATTGAACCTACTGAGTTTTGTTCACTTGTGCGATCTGCCAATGCTAACTCACATTCTTTTTTCCATCTTTTGACAGCGGCGGAATGTCCAGAGCTTGCCCGAACCTCACCAGTACGCCAACTATTGAACGTGTCGTCATTGATCCCAGTCAGCAAAGAGAACCCAAGTAATGAAGGATTATGATTATATTTATAACAGAGTGTTGTATATATATCCCATATCTCATTGATCGTATCTATGTCGCTAGTATCAATGTTAGTCTTTAATTGATACAATGTTTTCTCACTCTTCTTAGCTTTAAATACATGTTTAAATATATGCTTAAGCATCCCCTTAAACGTAGACACTTTATATATATCATCTTCGTTAGCTAAAGATTTAATATAATCATCTGCGTATATATCAATCTCATTCTCATAAACCTCTAAATCCTTCATGTTCTCACCACCTTTTACTTTATCACTCTAAAGCATTAAATAATAATCTTAAATATTCATAAGGGCTTATATAATACCCTGTAATTAATATCCTGAACTAAAGATAATTTTATTGCAAGCGTAAATTTAAAGACTAATATACGGCGTTTCCGTCGCTTATACAGCCATATAAAACACTCTTATTGGCCAAAACACGTAGACTAGACACCGCCGGCACCGTATATTTCAACTTAGATAATCAATAAAAATTTATAAAATCTTTATAATTTCAAGACTCAAAAAAACGTCGTGACGTTTAAAAAGTCGCACAAAAAAAAGCTCCGCAAAGAACTTCTTTCAGATTTTTATTCTTATTTTTCTCGATCTAGTCAACAAAAAATAATCTTTAAAAAGATATATAACCGCGGATTATATTCCGCGGTTATATGCAAAAATTCTTATTGCTTCTAATTATTTACTTATTAAATATGCTGCGCCAAGTACCATTTCTAAATATCCAAGGATAAACGCCCCCGGGATCGCTGTAAAAATGATTCCTGCAATTATAAAACTACTTATAACAATTAATAAATCTATTTTTTTCATCTCGTAAAACCTCCGTCGCTGTTAACTGGCAAATTTTTAAAATCTTTGTTTTGTTCTACTATGCTTTCTAATACATAGTACAAAGATTTATCCTTATCTTTAATTTCTTTTATTTCCGTTTCCAATATGTCAAGTTCTTCTTTGTTGCTGTCTGCGCCGTCTGCGTAGTCCAATCCGAGTGACATATTAAAAAGTACATTGCACATCTCACATATTTTCATTTTTTCGCCCTCCTATGCTAATTTTTCGCTTGGATCATATCTAAAAATAAATCCATGCTTAAATTTACTGTAATAGCCGCCAAGATCACGCATTTTTTTATTCTGCTCAACATAATCTTGTTTATTTAAGTTTTCATTGATTCTTACCACCCACAACTCGGACATGTCGCGCGTGTCTTCGCCCTTTGTGATCTTGTATGTAACTTCTGTTACTTTTTCGATCTGTTTTGCTTCCTGCTCTTTTTTATCCTGTTTTTTTCTTTGCCTTTGCTGCCGGCGTTGCTTTTTTGTTTTTTAATTCTCGCAGTTTTTGGAACAAATTTACAATCATTGTAACTTACTTTACCGTCGTAAAAATTACAACTAAAATAATCAATCATACTGTCGGAATCATCGTAGTTATAAGAAGCAATAAAGGCGTTTACATCATCGACAACGCTTTTAAAGTATTCTGTTTGAACACCGTAAAAGAATTGTCCTTTTTCAAATACTGTTTCTGTGTAGCATTTCAAAAATTCCTCCTGTGTAAAATCGTCGTCTGACATAATATAATTCGCTCTGAATTTATTATATAAGTTTTGAATTGTGTCATTTAAAACAGTAGTTGTTATTGTCTTACCTTCACTATCCACGTATGAAAAAGGTGTATACCAAATTTTCTTTAGTTCTTCGGCTGTCATAAACATTTGTTGTGGAAACTCTAATAATTTAACTGTTAGAGATTGACACATGCTGCCGTATGAAGTTCTAACGCTAAATTTACAAGTTGGATATTTCTTTTTTACATATCCGCGTACAATTTTCGCGATCTCTTTTAATGTCAAACTTGAATCATATCTTGAGCCCTCCCAACCAAAAGCAGTATAGAAATTACGTCTTACGCTTCCAGCAGTTTCTTTTTTTACTTCTTCCGGCTCTGCTGCTTCTTTTACTGCCTGATCTCTAAAGATTGGAAAAGCCGAATCAAACTGTACGTTGATCTCTTTCATGATTTCCAAATCGCCGCCGTTGTCCGGGTGGTTCTCTTTCAGTAATTTTTTGTAAGTATCTTTTAATTCTTTTAATGTTTTGCAATTTTTAAAATATTTCATAATAGCACTCCTTTTTATAAATGTTTTTCGTTTATCTTTATCTGAATTATAAACGATTTTTATTTATATGTCAATATTAAAATAAACTTTTTTCGTTTGACTTTCTGTCATTTTTAAATTATAATAGTTTAAAAATAATAGAATCGAGGTGCAAAATGGACTATAGTATAAATTTCTCTTATGAAGATAACAAGCAACTAAAAGAAATCTATAAAGAACTGCTAAAAAAGAACGGTCTTACAATGCTAGAAGCTTCTAAACTTCTAGGACTTTCCACGCCGCAGCAGCTGAATAATAAATTTAATAACAAAAAGATTTCTTTAAGCGATCTAAAAAATTTTTTATCTATTATGGGATATGATTACGAGATAACAATAAAAAAAAAGATCTGGGAACATGTAAGCTATCCCAGATCTTTTTTTAATTGTCAGTTACAATTTTTGTAATTCTATAAAACAAGCTATCGAATTTTTCCGTACAACCAAGATCATATGCAAGTTGTCCAAGCGCTTTTGTATACGCCGTTTCAAATTCTATAAATGCATTATCTAATCTATTTATACGATCATTCGTTTTCATAATCTCATTTCTAAAATACTTGCTTTTTCTTTTCAATCATTTCTTTGATTTTTTCTGTATCTGTTATTTTTTCGTTCGTTCTGTAATCTTCTAATCGTACCCAGTCGTTAATATATCCAAGATCGCTACTACTGGAAGAAACTTCCAATATGTAGTAGTTTCCGTAACTCGCTTTCCTGTACGTTGTATTTTCAAAGCTTTTTGAAACTAGTTTAAACGGCTGCCCGTTCTTTTTTGTCTTATACTCTACAGCTTCCCAAAGTCGTAAAAGTTCTTGATCTCTTGCAAGATTTCCTGCAAGTTCTTCTTTTATTTTTTCTAGTTTATAATTTTTCATTTTGTTCCCTCCATATTATGAGTAAAAAGCTTCGAATGCCTCTTTATATTCTTCATGATCGTTCACAAAATTTATTTGTGCCTGTTTTGCTTTGTCTCCATTTTTTGTTTGGTGATAAACTTTTTCGAAAATATGATTTAAAAATTAATTTTTTCACATTTTTTTAGTCTTGTTTCTCTACTCTTTTTATCCTCTAGCGAAAAGCTCCACGCGTAACAGTTTCTTTCTAAGTGCATTTTGTGACGTTTTGCAAAATCATAAACGTATTTATGATTTTTGTAATATTCTTCAGAATTATCAAATCCTATAAAATACACATTTCCACCATACGTGTATTTTTTGTTTCTACTGCTACCCCTAAGTCATTTTCTAATTTCCTTAATGATTTCTTATTCATTTTTATACATTCTTTCTATTTATGCGATTCTTGCAGACGCGCAAGTTTTAACTTTTTCACTTCCATATTTTTTCTGTATGTCCTCGAAAGACATTTTCTTTTTATGCCATTTCCCAGATGGTTCCGTGCTAAAATGCCACTTTTTGCGATTCTTTGACCATTTAAAACCGAGTTTTTTCAACTCTTCTTTATATGTAAATGTGTTACCATCTACCAAATCCAAGAGCCGACAACCTCAATGTTGACACCATCGAAAGAAACTATATTATTAATAACGTTTCTTAGTGCTTCGTCTGTTTTGTAGTCGTATTTATTTTTCTGCTCTTCGTCTGGTGTCTGCCCTGCCTTGAACATGTCAAACAGTTTCTTATACTCTGCCGTGATCTCCTGACATGCTGCAACGTCTCCGCCGTTGTCAGGGTGATTTTTAACCATTAACTTTTTATATTCTTTTCTTAGTTCCTCAAGATTTTTTGCTGTAAAATATTTCATATCGTTGTACCTCCTAATCATTTGTGTTCTGTACCTTTAACTTGATGTTATTATATCATTGCGTAAGTACATAATTCAATATGTAAAACATTACAAAAATACCATTGTGTAAGTATGCTTTTATTGTGCAATTTATATAGTTGTGCAATGATTAATAAAATGTTATAATAAGAAGAAAAAAGAAAAGGAGTTGATAAAATGCCACGCCCACCAAGAAAAGACGGTAGAAATGCGCGAACAGTCGCAAATAATAAGTATAATTTAAAGGCGTATGATCGTATTAGCTTATGCATACCAAAGGAGAAAAGGAACGAATAAAAAATGAAATCGGTTCGCAAAGCCTTAACGGTTTCATCTGGGAAGCAATACAAGAAAAGCTTGAACGAAAAAACAACATATAATAGAAGAAACTAAAAAAGACGGTGCGCACGTCTTTTTTATTGAACTATTGCAAAATTCGTGCTAATATATAATTGTATACTTGCGTTTATTATACAATTTTTTAAACGTTGCCGGATCTAGTTTGATTTTGTGCAACATGTCCAATAGTAAAAAAATTGGAAGTATACAAAAAATTCTGGTTTTCTGCCCATTCAAGAGCAGTTTCCAAATTTTTACTTGTATTTAAAATTGAAAAAAATTCCAAAAAAATCTAAAAATTTTTGGATTCTAAATTTTTCCAACTGGAAAAATCCACCCAAAATCTGGGCCAAAAAGTGGGTGGGAAAAGTTGCCCATGAGACGAAAATTTTTGTTTGTGAAATTTGCACAAAATATTCTACGCCGTTAAAATCGGTGTTAGCTATTTTGCTAATCACAAAACATTTAATGAATCGTCTTTATTTTTTTGCCTTCTTTGGCTTCTGTTCTGAACCAGTCCATTCAACCGCTGTCTTCTCTGCTTCTGTTTGCTGCGTTCGTTCTTCTTCCTGACACTCGTGTATTGTGTTGATGTTCCCATTATTTCTACCCAACCTTTCTTCCATTAACTGATTTCTGCTTTTTAAATTTATGATCGGAACTTCTGACTTTAGTTCTTTTGGCAGCCTTCCAACGATAATAACCTTGTTAGGCTGTAATCTTCGGCACATCTCATAGAACCCGTTGCAAAAATCAATCCTTGATGCCTTGGATTTCATTCTACCGTTTGTGCTGCACGCAACATTGCTGCCTATGGTATATCCATCAAAACACCAGTCCCAACAATCCTCTGATAGTATACTGATATTTGGAATCATTTTTATCGCCATTTAAGGAAGGTAATATGTTAGTGCATGATTTCTATACTTGTTCCAGATTTGCATTGCAAATGGCATTCCTTGTTCGCCAGAAGCTATGCTGTAGTCTAATCCACACACGCTGTGAAAGCATCTTAAGTGATCTAAGTATCTATCAGGATTAGCATACACTCTTTCAAACGCATTATCATGTATATAAAAATTAACGTTCAATTCTCGATGGTTCTTGATCGACCGCTTAAAACTGTCTGCAAAATCTATCGTATCCCCCGGTTCATAAAATGCTGCCGGTATAACCGGAAACTGATATTTCCCGTCCAGTTCCGCACCTGTGATCATATATTCTTTCATTACATCAAACGCTGTATGTACCATTCTTTCTGCCCTCCTTATTTTTATGGTAGCAAAAAGATAATTTTATTTACAGGAAAAAGGACCAGAGAAAAAATCTCTGATCCTTTTACGCCCTTGGAATATATATTGTGGTTGTTTGTACTATTATATTACTATGTTTTCTTAATTTAGTCAATGTTATTCATGTTTTTGTTATATTCATCAAGAAATGCGTTAAAATACTTGTCTTCTGCTTCTTTTCTTGCTTTTGCAGCATCCTCTTTTTTATCATACATTCCAAGATGATACATCTTCTTTTTAAACATTATATATGCTTGCCATTTCTTATTATCAACAGACTTATTTGTATTGATTATCTGAGAAAAATAGTCAATTTCTTTGTATTCTTGATTTTTCGAAAACTCTTCTGCAGTCATTATTTTATACTGCATACCTACATCCAGTAAAACATAAACTGCGTTTTTAATTGCCACATGATTTTCAACAGCTATTCTTTCAAGATTTTCTTTGCCTAATCTTCCAATAATTTCATTTATCATATTCATTCCTCCGTACTTATTTATCATTGATATGAAAAAGGCACGACCTAGCCAAATGATCGTGCCCAAACTTCTAAAGTTACTGTTTATTTTTCACTTCGGAATAAATTAAAGATATATTAATTATAATTCATCAATCAATCCTTGTCAATTTTCTTCTCGAAATCAGAACAAAAATCTTCTGAATTAACACGCTGACCACCACATCGTGCTTTCCATTTCTGACAAGTTCCATCTTTTGCATTTTTATTTTTAGAAAAACATTTTGCAGTTTGCACACTTCAAATTATCCATATTTTCTTTTATCATTTGTAAGCACTCCTCGAATCCTGCATTCTTCCCATTTAAATATATGTTACTACCAACATATTTATCATTCTTAGGAATCATTGCTGCAAATCTTCTCTTTTACATTATCTTCCTTACCTCTTTTCGCTTCCTAAAAGCTTTTTCTTTACTATTTTTTTGACATTTTTTTCTACAGTTTTAATAATTAACTCTA
>ENA-OQIM01000024-OQIM01000024.1-human-gut-metagenome-genome-assembly--contig:-NODE-24-length-40740-cov-2.530569_pt1 | contig 40740 bp, 55 predicted proteins | sample MGYA00242579_ERZ504744 | MGnify/ENA primary metagenome ERZ504744 (study PRJEB26092, sample SAMD00036441) | human gut metagenome | host: Homo sapiens | study: EMG produced TPA metagenomics assembly of...
CCCACGGCACCGGCAAGACCGTTCGTGTTGCCGTCTTCGCCGAGGGCGAGAAGGCCCGCGAGGCTGAGGCTGCGGCGCCGACATCATCGGTTCCGACGAGCTTGTCGTCCAGATTCAGAAGGGCGAGATCAACTTCGACGCGCTATCGCTACGCCGAACATGATGGCCAAGGTTGGCCGCATCGGTAAGATCCTTGGTCCCCGTGGCCTCATGCCGAACCCCAAGCTCGGCACCGTGACCATGGACGTCGCCAAGATGGTCTCCGAGCTCAAGGCTGGCCGCGTTGAGTACCGCGCCGACCGCTACGGCATCTGCCACGTGCCCCTGGGCAAGAAGTCCTTCACCGAGCAGCAGCTCGTCGAGAACTACGCTGCCCTGTACACCGAGATCCTGCGCGTCAAGCCCTCTTCTGCTAAGGGCAAGTACGTCAAGTCCATCTCCGTGTCTTCCACCATGGGCCCTGGCGTCAAGGTCGATCCCGCTATCCAGCGCGACTTCCTGGCTGAGTAACTAACAGTTACTGCCTGAGCAAAGCAAGCATTGCTAAAGAGACCCGGTTCTGCCTCGTGCAGGACCGGGTCTCTTGCTTTTGAGTCAACGAAACCACCACGAAGGGGACAGGCACCCTTGTGGTGGTTTTACTTGTGTTGTACTTTAGCGCGATGTAGTACTACCCGAGGCCGAAGGGAGCCCAACATGTTTAAGAACACGCAACAGCTCCTAGGCCTAGCGCTACTAGATTGGATAGCGCGCTAGGGTTGTAATCTCGCTATAACGATTTGTTGTACCGGGTGCGCTATCGTCTGCCGCTTTCAGGCGTGATGAGCGACACGGGTATTTTTCTATCTCTAGGCCTTCTCTCTCTCCTGAAAGCCATCTGTCATAAAACGGTCAATCAGGAGGAACATATAAGCCGCAAAATCACAATCTTTGACGCCACCCTGTGCGACGGTGAGCAGTCGCCGGGCGCCAGCATGAATACCGAGGAAAAGCTCTTCATCGCCCGCCAGCTGGTGCGCATGAACGTGGACGTTATCGAGGCGGGCTTTCCCATCTCGAGTCCTGGTGACTTTCGCTCCGTACAGGAGATTGGCAAGATTGCGGGCGACCGATGCACGGTATGCGGCCTGACGCGCGCTGTCGACAGGGATATCGAAGTGGCTGCAGAGGCGCTCAAAACGGCCAGAGGCCCCGTATCCATACAGGGCTGGGTGTGAGCACCAGTCACCTGCGCGACAAGCTCCATATGACTGAGGAAAGGGCAATTGAGTGAGCGATCCATGCCGTCAAACATGCTCGCAAGTTCGTTGACGATGTTGAGTTTTATGCCGAGGATGCCGGCCGCTCCGATCAGGAGTTTCTGGTGCGCATTATCGAGGCGGCCGTAAAGGCCGGTGCCACGGTCGTGAACATCCCCGATACGATGGGCTACAACATGCCGTGGGACTTTGGCGCCCGCATCCGTGACCTGCGCGGGCGCTGCGGGTGCGGCCGGTCAGCGTGCGGTCGACGTGATGGAGTATCGCGAGTACGAGATTGAGCGCATTGCGCGCCAGGCATTTGAGGCGGCGCGCAAACGTCGCGGCAAGGTGACGAGCGTTGATAAGCGCAACGTGCTGGAGACGAGCCGCATGTGGCGCGAGATCGTGCATCGCGTGCAAGACGAGGAGTACTCCGACGTGGAGCTTGAGGACCTGCTCGTCGACAACGCCGCCATGCAGCTCATCAGTCGACCGGCAGACTTTGACGTCGTGGTGACGGAGAACATGTTCGGCGACATCCTGTCCGGTGAGGCGGCTCAGATTACCGGATCGCTCGGTATGCTTGCCTCTGCCTCGCTGGATGATGGCGTATCGCTGCTTGGGCCGAGCGCTGGCAGCGCTCCTGACATCGCGGGGCTCGGCGTGGCCAATCCGCTGGCTCAAATCTTGTCGGTGGCGATGCTGCTGACCTACGCGCTCGACATGGGCGAGCAAGCCGCGTGGATCGAGAGCGCGTGGCGCGCGTGCTCGACGAGGGCTGGCGCACCCGTGACATCGCCGATGTCAACACCCCGGCAGATAAGATCCTCGGCACCACGACGATGGGCGACAAGGTCGTCGCCGCGCTGTAGCGATGCCGATTCAAGCTGTCAAATATCTCAATCTGTAACATCTAAGGGGCAAAATCGTTCCTACCTGTTACAGATTGAGATTTTCGGCCGAGCATCCGTGGTCTGTCTCGATCTGTAACAGCTAACCGATTATTTGGGCCCTACCTGTTACAGATTGAGACAAACCGTTGGGACAGGTCGGACGAGTCAGCAAAACCACCACAAAGGTGCCGGTCCCCTTCGTGGTGGTTTTTAGCGCAACGAGGTGTTCCCAGCCGACCATACGGGCGGCCTTGCGCTCACGCTGCTCGATGACAGCGCATCTTTAGACGCGAAGTGCGGAACCGGGTGCATATACGAGCCGCGTAGCGTTACGAATTCATGGGAATGACCGTATCGCCAATTTGTACGCTTGCAATCTTGTCTGTGTCACAAACTTGCGAGAACGGCCAGGTCTTGTGGACATCAGTGGTGCCGTTATCCAGTTTATTTGCGAAATAGCCGCTGTGGCTGGTTGCGTCCTCAACATGACCGTCTTTGAACGTCACGATGAGGGGTATGTTGCCAACGGCATCCATAGACTCCTCCATGTTTTGAGACATCTTGCCGCTGTTGTTGTCGTGTTCGATGGAACGATCTATGTTGTAGCGGACTGAAACGCCAACGCAGGATACGGTGGCCTCTTGAATCGTCGCCTTGGTGCCGTTAAAGTTGACCGATTTGGGCGCGGGAATCGTAACGGATGTATCTTCGTAATTCAGCTGGAACTTAAGATCCCATGGCCCGTAAGTATTTTCTTATACTCGGGAAGCTCTTTGCCAGCACGTGGCACAACGAGAGAGTTGATATGCGTGCGGACGGTCCTGCCCATAAGGCCGGGTGATTCAACGCTGAACTGTGCAAAGTATTGAATGCTGGAGTCATTGGGGTTCTTGTCAATGAGCCATGATTGGCCTTGGCCGCCATGCTCGCCATCAACGTATACGTTCCATCGACACTTCCGGCGATAGTTCCGTTCTCGCCCGGCTCGGAAAGCTTTTTCAGGGCAGCGGGATCGTCGAACGTAAGCGTATAGGCGATGGTAACCATATCCTTGTCGCCCATGATGGCGTCGGCGGTCACGGTGACTCCGTTGTTGGAGCAGCTAGCACCGACGGGCCGGCCAATACGGTCGATGATCTCGGTTTGAGAAGCAGGTCCGTCAAAGATGTCGGAAAGCATGTCAGAAGGAAGCGGCAGGACGCCTGTTGCCATAGCCGTGCCAGCGCCTCCAATGACGATAGCGAGGACTGCCGTTACAGCGGCAATGCGAGCGACTGTTCTTACGGGATGGCGGGCGATGCGCGGCTTGCGTCGCGTGCCATTAAAGTTGCTTTGAGCGGTCGCCGCATCGCTCGAGGCGACGGACTGAGCAATCGAGTTTGCCATGTGCTGCTTCGCATTATCGGTAAACGAAATGTGCTCCAGGGCGTGGCGATAGTCATTCGAATTCGTAGTCATTGTGGTCTCCTTTCAAGGAAAGCCGAAGTGACGCACGTCCGCGGCTAAGGTGCTGGGCGGTTGCAGCTGGCGTCGCGTGAACGGCGTCTGCGATTTCCCTGATGCTCATGCCTGCGTAGTAGTGCAAAAAGATGGCGATGCGCTGTGCTTGAGGCAGGGCCGTGACAGCGGAAAGAATGGCGCAGTCGCGTTGCGCGAATTCTTGCTCGGTATGTGTTACGGGTGCGCAGAAATCGGGGAGCGAATCGAGGTCGACAACCGGGTGATTCGCGTGCGTACGGCCGATATCGCGACATGCGTTCAGTGCGACTCGGATCACCCAAGCACGTTCGTGTTCGAGCGAGTCGAACGGTTGAGTGCGTTGGAGAATCTTGATCAGCGTGTCCTGGCAGATGTCTTGAGCGTCGTCAGCGGATCCAAGGGCCGAATAGCACAATCGAAGGATGAGGTCGGAATACGTGTCGACCAAGCGCTTTGCTTCCCGCTCGATCTGATCGGCATCGCATCGGAGCGTGCTATTGCGGTTACGGCGTGCAGGCATAGTGTCACCTCCAATTGGTCGTGGTGGATATAGGGAAGGCGTCTCGCGAGGTCCCTCTACATACAACACGGTCGAGACTGCATAAGTTGACAAAAAAAGACGGCACGTGAGCGCCGTCCTTACAAAACAATGAGTGTTCTCGTTAATTACACAAGCACCGTGATGGACAGGTCGGACGAGTCAGCAAAACCACCACAAAGGTGCCTGTCCCCTTCGTGGTGGTTGTTGGCAGTTACCAGGGGGTTCTGGCGGTTGAAGACTCGATTGCTTCGTGGCGTTTGAGCTCGCGGCGCATGGTTTGCGAGTTGAGCCAAGGCGGCCTTCCAACCGCGCGTGGGGTAGCGCGCCTCGTCAATTTCGATCTTGGTATAGCCGCAGGCGTTGACAATCTTCGTTCCGCATGGGTGTTGGCGCTCGCGTTGAAAGTTGGGGCCGTAGCTTTGGTGCACATGCCCGTGAATCATATAGTCGGGACCCCAAGACTCAAGAGCCGCATTAAAGCACTCGAATCCTCGATGCGGCAGGTCGTCCAGGTCGCCATGCCTGCGACGGGTGCATGGGTAAGTAGAATATCGCATCCGTCTACCAGTGCGATTTTTCGCGATAGCTTGCGCATGCGTTTTGCCATCTCGCGCTCGGTATACATGTTCGCGCCGTCGCGGTAGCGCATGGAACCGCCCAGACCCGCAATGCGAATACCTCGGTACACATATACGCTGTCCTCAACACAAATGCACCCGCCCGGTGCATGGCGCGCGTAGCGGTCGTCGTGGTTGCCACGAACGTACACAAGCGGTTTGTTGATGACAGTGACCAAAAACTCAAGATAGTCCGGATCCAGGTCGCCTGCGGATAGAATCAGGTCAACGTCCTCAAAGCGCTCCTTGCGAAAACATTCCCACAGGCAGCGCTCCTCTACATCGGCAATGGCTAGGATATTCATAGGGCACGGACCTCCGGCTCGTTATCGAGCTGCGGAATCGAGCCTATAACGTTGTCAGCCAGCCAGTTCATCTCGACAATCTGCGTACTCGGCAGGGGAGGGAAGCCCTCAATCTGAACCACGCCGTCCTGGCTGTGGAGCTCGCCGCCAAATGGGTTGATGGAGCCTCGACAATGCCGTTGCGAAGCAGCTGCACAAGTTTACGCGTCTGATAGGGTAGGCCCGGAGCGTAGCGAATATCGATGACGCCGGAGCTCATACCGTACCAGTAGTTGACGGCGCGCACCTGCTGGTCATCGGCGGTCTCGTCCCATGTGCCGTGCAGTAGGCTGCGTACGATGAGTTCGTAGTAACGGCCCCAGTTCCATACCGGCATAGCAATACCGGTAACTTCCTTGCCGTTTACCAGACGGTGAAGCCCGTAGGCGGTGGGGTCCTCGAGAGACTTGGACATATCGGCGCCGGTCATGACGCTCACGCCCTCGCGACACATGGCTTCGGCAAGACCGCCGGCGGGAACATCTCCCCAAGTGAGGATAATCTGCGCACGAGGTCGAGCAGCGAGGCACCGATAGCGAAGGCGTTGATTTCGCTCAGCGCGCCCGAGGCGAAGACCGACGCATGGTAGCCAATACGGTGGTTGTCGGCCATGCTGGCGGCAAGGCGCCCAGTAGGAACTTGGCCTCGTACATCTTTCCAAAGTACGAGCGGACGCTTTGGTGGGGAAGGCCGATTGAGCAGTTAAGGAACCGCACCTGGGGATACTCGACTGACGCCCTGAGCGTGTATTCCATGAGCCGGTGTGAGGTCGAGAAGATGACGTTCGCCCCGTGCTTTACGGCTGTCTCGACGGCGGCGTAGAACACGTCAGAATCGTGGCAGTCCTCGAACGCCTCGGTGCGCACGATGCCGCCAAAGTGCTCATCAAGATACCGGCGGCCTGGTCGTGTAGGCTGTCCCAGCTCGACGTGGCACAGGGAAACTCGTGGATAAAGGCGATTCGCATGGGATTGGCAGTGGAGTAGACGGTCTTGCTCATAAAGAAGTTGAGCACGCCCGAGGTAGCTTTTGTCGGTGCGCCCTCTTTCTCGTTGGGCTGCGGCGCTTCGACAAGATCGACTTTGTCCTCGTCGCTTTTGCCGGCAATGACAAGCTCGCGCCAAATCTTGCACAGACGGTTGACGACGATATCCGTCGGCGTATCCAGCAGACGGTCCTGGTTGTAGACGTTGAGGTAGACGAGCATGGCATCGGCAGGCGTAATGTCCAAGTGGTCGCCGCCCGCGCGAAGATAGGCGCGCTTAAAGAGCAGGAAGGTGTGACGTAGGTAGTCGACCTTCTTTTGAGGCCATTTTTCGACAAGATCTTGGCCGAGCATTTTGGCAAGCATCTCGTAGCTGCCTCGCGCGAAAACTCAATCTCGTACAGGGGGCATACGTACCAAAAGGCGCAAAACTCACCGTACAGGCGGCTCTCGACGGAATCCCACTTACCGGGGTACAGACGCGTCACCTTGGCCGAAACCGTCGGAGCGTCAAGGAATTTGAGGACGCTGACACGCTTGTTGCCCTCTTGGACGTAAAAGCGGTGCATGAACTCGGTGACGATGATGGGGTCGCGGTAGCCCTCGGAGATTTGGATATCGTAGAGGTTGGACCATTTGCGGGCGAATTCGGTATTCCAGGGGAGCAGCGGCATAAAGTTACACGAAAAGGCGGACTGGCGACCTTTGGTAACCGTGCCGACGACCATTTCGAGCGGAATGTCCCGCAGGCCGATGTTCTCGCGCTGCCCGCAGGGAAGCTGGGCGACCAAGCTGTCGAGGTCCGTAAGATATGGATGCTCGCTTTGGCTGATGGCGCGACGGCGTCCCTGTTCGCCGCGCTTGCGCGCTTGACGATAGGCCTCTTCCATGGTGTCTACTCCCTTAGTCGTTTAAACAACGATATGAACCATGGTACCACGATGCGAAACCACCACAAAGGTGCCTGTCCCCTTTGCGGTGGTTTTAGGCGATGATGGGGGCGATGGCGCGGATGCAGCGTCGGCTGCCGTAAAGGTGGTGCTGTCGTCACTGACGATAAAGATGATCTTACCCTTAATGCCAAAGTCGCCGATCTCGCTAAAGAGCACGTAGGGTTCCTTGTCAAAGCCCGAGATGGGTGAAACGGCGACCTTGGTGGCACAGGCGAGCTCGTCTGCCAGCGCATCGAGCGAGTCCCACTTTGACGTGTCCTTCACCGCGACGGGAACGACAACGCGTCCAAAGGGCATGAGGTGCACGAGTGTGTTCTTGGAGATGTTGGAGTTGGGGACGATGATGGTCTGTCCGCAGGCGTCCTCGATGGTCGTGTGGCGCCAAGTGATGTCCTGGACCACGCCCGACACGCCGCCGACCTCGATATTGTCGCCGGGCTTGATGATGCCCATAAAGGTCACTTGCATGCCGCCGATAAGGTTTGATAGCGTGTCCTGAAAGCCGAGCGAGATGGCGATGCCGCCGACGCCAAGAGCGGCGACGAGCGCGTTTGCGTTAATGCCAAAGCAGTTGTCGAGGATAAAGCTGCCGCCGATCATCCAAATGACGGCACGCGCGATGTTGATGAAGATGCTCGATGCGGGAAGCGGGTTGTCGTCTCGGTTGAGTAGGTGGCGCAGGGTCTTGGATGCCACCTTGGCGGCGATGGCGGTGACTATTACCAAGATGACGGCCCAGATGATGTTGTGGACCCAGCGCTGCTCAAAGAAATGAAGAATCGGTTCAAACAATTCCATGTAGGGAAAACCTCCTAATGATCATTCAACCATGATACCCACCAAAAAGCCCGTCCGATCACATCGGACGGGCCGATAACTTGAGATGGGGTGGCCGCGGTGGCGTAAGCTGGGCCGCCGGCGAGCACGCCGGCAAGGAGTGCGGCGGTCAAGCAAGACGGGGAGGGAGTCTTCTCATGGCAGTTTCCTTAGTTCTTAACCAGTGGTTCCTGCTGACGCTGGATTATCGACATGATATGCGAAAACCGTCGTAAAGGTATCTGTTCCTTTGCGGCGGTTTTGACGTTTGCGCAGATAAAACCTGCCAAAATAAACCTGTCCCTTATTGGCAGGTTTTAGCTCAGCAGCATGCGGTCGTTGGCGAGCTCGCCGCCCGAGACCTCCTCGAACTTCTGTAGCAGGTCGCTACGGTGAGCGACTTCTTCTCGTCGCCGGCCACGTCGTAGATCACATGGCCCTCGTGCATCATGATCAGACGGTTGCCCAGACGGATAGCGTCATTCATATTGTGCGTAACCATGAGCGTGGTCAGATGGTTTTCGTCGACAATCTCCTCGGTCAGGTTGAGCACCTTAGAGGCCGTCTTGGGGTCGAGGGCCGCCGTGTGCTCGTCGAGCAGCAGCAGGCGCGGCTTGGTGAGCGTGGCCATCAGCAGGGTGAGTGCCTGGCGCTGGCCGCCCGAGAGCAGGCCGACCTTGGCGTTGAGACGCGTGTCCAGACCGAGGTCCAGGCGCTTGAGCAGTTCAACGTACTCGTCCTTCTCGGCCTTGGTGACGCCCCACGAAAGACCGCGACGCTGGCCGCGGCGCTTGGCGAGGGCCAGGTTTTCGGCAATTTGCATGTCGCTGCGGTGCCGCGCATGGGGTCCTGGAACACACGGCCCAGGTACTTGGCGCGCTGCGACTCGCTCAGACGCGAGATGTCGGTGCCGTCGAGCTCAATAACACCAGAATCGAGCGGATACACGCCGGCGATCATATTGAGCAGCGTGGACTTGCCGGCGCCGTTGCCGCCAATCACGGTTACAAAGTCGCCATCGTTGAGGGTGAGGTCGACGCCGGTGAGCGCGCGCTTCTCGGTGACGGTGCCCTTGTTAAAGGTCTTCTTGACGTGCGAGAGCTTAAGCATCTGCCTCATCTCCCTTCGTGTAGGAGCTGCGGAGCTTATAGCGCTCCCAAATCACGGGCACGCACAGGGCCACGGCGACGATCGCGGCAGAGAGCAGCTTCATGTCGTTGGCGTCCATGCCCAGCTGCAGCACGATGGCGCGGATAAGGAAGTACACCACGGAGCCAAAGACGGCGGAGGCAAGACGGACGCTAAACTGCGTCAGACCGCCGGGCAGCAGGCGACCGAGCACTTCGCCGATGACGATGGCGGCAAGACCGATAACGATGGCGCCGGTGCCCATGCCAATGTCGGCATACTTCTGGCTCTGGCAGATGAGCGCACCCGAAAGGCCAATGAGGGCGTTGGAGAGCACGAGGGCGATCATTTTGGTGGTGTTGGTGTTAACGCCCAGGGCGCGGATCATGTACTCGTTGTTGCCGGTGGCACGCAGCGCCGAGCCGATCTCGGTGCCAAAGAACCAGTACAGGATGGCGACGATGGCCACGGCCAGCACAATGCCTAGGATAATGGCAACAGTGGACTGCGGCAGGCCCGTCATGTTGCTGACGGATGAGAAGATAGTGCCCTTGGCAAGGATGGGCGTGTTGGACTTGCCCATGATGCGCAGGTTGATGGACCACAGACTGATCTGCGTAAGGATTCCGGCGAGGATTGCGGGAATCTCAAAGACGGTGGTCAAGATGCCCGTGACGGCGCCCGCGATGGCGCCGGCGCACATGCCGGCCAGCACGGCGAGCAAGGGGTCGACGTTATTGTTGACGATGAGTACGGCGCAGACACAGCCGCCGAGGGCAAAGCTGCGTCGCAGGTCATATCGGGGATGTCGAGCAGGCGGAACGTGATAAACACGCCAAGCACCATAATGCCCCAGAGGACGCCCTGCGAAACGGCGCCCTGCAATGCAATGAGCATGCTTCATACCTCCTAGGATAGGGTGGACACGTGATTTTCCATAATAGCGGTACCAATGCATAAAAGAGCTGCGGACGGATGTTTTGTCTCATCCGAAACAAGCAGGGCGAACGCCGGTCTTTAGCGTTCGCCCCAAGGACTCAGATATTGAATAACGCGGCTGTGGCGCGCGTGCGGGCCCTAGACGCGTTACCGCGCATGGCGCTACTCGTCCAGAGCGGAAAGGTCGATGCCTAGGGCCTCGGCCATCTCGTCGTTCTTGACGACGACCAGGTCCTTGCTCGAGAGGTGCTCGATAGCCATATCCTCGGGCTTAGCCTCGCCTTTCAGGATCTTAACGGCCATCTCGCCTGCAGCGTAGCCCAGGTCCTCATAGTTGATGGAGAGGGTGAATAGGCCGCCGGCCTTGCACATGCCCTCCTCGCCGGTAACGAAGGGGAGCTTGTTCTCCTTGCAGATCTGGCCGACCTGCGAAGCACCCGCGGCGATGGTGTTGTCGGTGGGGGAGTAGAGCGCGTCGACCTTGCCCACGGCAGACTCGACGACGGACTGGATCTCGTTGGAGCTCGAGACGGTGAAGTCGGTGTACTCCAGGCCCAGCTTGTCGAGCTCCTTCTTGGCTGCTTGATCTGGACGTCAGAGTTGGACTCGGCGGTGCAGTAGAGGAGGCCGACCTTCTTAACGTCGGGCAGGACCTTCTGCATCATCTCGAGCTGCTCGGCGACCGGGGTGAGGTCGGAAGCGCCCGTGACGTTGGTGCCGGGCTTGTCGTTGTCCTGGACCAGGCCGGAAGCGGCGTAGTCGGTGATGGCGCAGCCAACGATGGGGATATCGGCCGTGGCGCCGGCGGCAGCCTGCGCGGCGGGCGTAGCGATGGCATAGATCAGGTCGACGCCGTCGCCTACGAACTTGTCGGCAATGGACTTACACGTGGACTGGTCGTTCTGGGCGTTCTTCTGGTCGATCTTGACCTTAAGGCCACTCTTCTTGATGGCCTTGACGAAGCCGTCGTTGGCGGCATCGAGCGCGGAGTGCTCGGTGAGCTGCAGAACGCCGATGGTGTAGTCGGAACCGGCGGCAGCGGAGCCGGAACCAGAGTTGCCGCCGCATCCGGCGAGCGGAGCGAGCGCGAGCAGGCCAGCGGAGACAAGAAGGCTCCTGCGGCTGATGGTGATGTCCTTCATATCATTACCCCCAGTATAAAAATGGCTGGAAACACTGCACTAGGAAAAAGTGCAAGTGGGACTATAGTAACGCCGTTGTCCATTTTTACAACATCCTGGCGAGTTTTTTAATACTGAACTGGACGGGCGGTGCTGAGGAATGACGGACGGTAACGGGGCTTACGCTGCGGGCGCGGGACTGCCTTCTTCGTCTAGCGCGGCAAAGAGTTTCTTGCCGTCGAGCAAACGCGTGCTGACGTTTCTCATGCGGCTGACCTCAACGGTGCGCAGGGTGTCGTCGGCGCCTCGGGTGTCGTAGACCGTTCCCAGCAGATACGAGACGCCATCGCGCTGCCTGATTGCAAAGGCCGGACCGTCATCCGCACCACCTCGGTTTCGCCCCGGGTCAGGACGCTTGAGATATCAAAGCTGACGGTTGTTCCATGGTCGATGGCCTGTTCGACGAGCTCGCACGTGTCGATACGCTTGGCGCGCGGACGCGTTGTCTTGACGGGCGCGTCGTTGGCGGCCGGTGCCGGTTCGGGCATATCGAGGTAGCCGCGAACATCGGCGCTCGCCATGGCAACTAAGTGCTGCGCCATGCTCTTGCGGATAGCGATAGGCGTGGAGCGGTTGCGCATGACCATACCGTGGAGCCGGATGATCTCTTCATCGGTGAGCGGGCGGGTAAGAAGTTTGTAGCCCACGCCGCGTTTTGTACTCAATTTCGTATCCGGCATGGCGAAGCGCGGAGATGGCGGTGTAGATGCTGCGCCGCGCCGCCGAGATGGGCATGCGGGCGGGGTCGTCGGGATGGGCGAGGCGCCGGATCAACTCATCGGAAAGCATGGCCTTGTCCTCGCCGGTGTTTTCGCTTAATAGTTGCAGGATGCGAACGGCGCGATAGGCTGCCATCGAGGCGGCGCCCCTCGTCGTGGTGTCGTAGGTTTCAACAGCGGCTTCGGTCATGGTGTCCACGTCCTTTCCGTTTTGGGTGGCGACGGTATGGAGCTAGGACGTGAGGCTTTCCCAGGGGTGCAGGGCGCTCTGGGCGGTCGGTAGTCGTCGGCAAACGGCGGGTCGAGTTTTCAACAGCCCTGCTCAACTGACCAAAATCTTGCCAAAAGCTTGACGGATGCTGTTGAAAAAGCGTCTCTCGACCGATGTCGAAAGACGCTTGTGCGATGAGCGTTGGCGTGTGGCGACGCGAGCTAGCGTCCGACGATTAGAAGTCGGCGTTACCCACGGTGCGCGGGTGCGGCAGGACGTCGCGGATGTTGCCCACGCCGGTCAGATACATGACCAAGCGCTCGAAGCCCAGACCGTAGCCGGCGTGCTTGCAGGAACCGTAGCGGCGCAGGTCAAGGTAGTACTTGTACTGCTCGGGATTCATGCCCAGGTCCTTGATGCGGGCCTCGAGCAGATCCAGGCGCTCCTCGCGCTGGGAGCCGCCGATAATCTCGCCGATACCGGCACCAGGCAGTCGGCGGCGGCGACGGTCTTGCCGTCCTCGTTCATGCGCATGTAGAACGCCTTGATCTCGGCCGGGTAGTCGGTTACGAAGGTCGGGCGCTTAAAGTGCTCCTCGGTCAGGAAACGCTCGTGCTCGGTCTGCAGGTCAATGCCCCAGCTCACGGGATAGTCAAACTTGTGACCGGCGGCGACGGCCTGCTCCAGGATCTCGACGGCCTCGGTGTAGGTAACGCGGGCAAAGTCGGAGTTTGCCACGTGGTCTAGGCGCTCGAGCAGACCCTTGTCCACAAACTTGTTGAGCATATTGAGCTCGTCGGGGCAGGTGGCCATAACGTCCTTAAGGACGTACTTGAGCATGGCCTCGGCGTTATCCATGTAATCGTTCAGATCGGCAAAGGCCATCTCGGCTCGATCATCCAAAACTCGGCGGCGTGGCGCGTGGTGTTGGAGTTTTCGGCGCGGAAGGTGGGGCCAAAGGTGTACACGTCGCCAAAGGCCATGGCAAAGTTCTCGGCATTGAGCTGGCCGGACACGGTGAGGCTCGCGTGCTTGCCAAAGAAGTCTTGGCTCCAGTCGACCTCGCCGGACTCGGTGAGGGGCGGATTTTTGGGGTCGAGCGTGGTCACGCGGAACATCTCGCCGGCGCCTCGCAGTCACTCGTGGTGATGATGGGGGTGTTGACGTAGACAAAGCCCTGCTCCTGGAAGAAGCGGTGGATGGCGGCAGCCGCGACAGAACGGATGCGGAACACGGCGCGGAACAGTTGGTGCGCGGGCGCAGGTGCTGCTGGGTGCGCAGGAACTCGACGGTTGCGCGCTTCTTCTGCAGCGGGTAATCCGGGGCGCTGACGCCCTCGACCTCAATGGAGGTGGCAGAAAGCTCGAAAGGCTGGGGCGCATCGGGGGTCAGCTTGACGGTGCCGGTGCAAATGAGTGCGGCCGAGACGTTTGATGGGCGATCTCGTCGTAGTTGTCGAGTGCCTCGCGGTTCATGACGACTTGCAGGTCGCGGAAGCAGCTGCCGTCGTTGAGCGTGACAAAGCCAAAGTTCTTCATGTCGCGGACGGACTTGACCCAGCCGGCGACGGTGACGGTCTGGCCGCCGAGCGACTCGGCATCGGCATAGAGCTGCGCGATTTTGGTGCGGTTCACGTATCCTCCATAACGGTTGAATGATAGTTATCCATACAGTTCGATATTCTAGCAGCTCGGCTCATTTGGGCTATACAGATAAGGCATTGGCGGGATGGTTTTTCAAACGAAAAGCGCCCGCGGCCAAATGGTCGCGGGCGCTTGACGAGGTGCCTTTTGGCTGTGTGGCGCGGGGCCTTGCTACTTGGTCTTGGCAACCAACAGCGGATCGCCGAGCTTGACGAGCGGATTGCCGCCGATAAGCGTGCCAGACTCGCCGACGTGGTCGATGCTCTTGAGGCGGTCGAGCTCGGAGATGATGACGGTCACGATGTCCTCGTGGCCGGCGACCTTAATGGCGTCGCGGTCGAAGCTGATGAGCGGCTGGCCGGCCTTGACCTCATCGCCCATCTCAACAAAGCGGGCAAAACCCTTGCCGTTCATTTCCACGGTGCCCAGGCCGACATGGATGAACACGCGAAGACCGTCCTCGGTGATCATGCCGATGGAGTGGTTGGTGACGGTGGTGGCGCCGATGCGACCGTTGGCGGGCGCATAGATGGTGCCGGTAATGGCTCGATGCCATAGCCCTGGCCAAGCATGCCCGAGGCGATCGTCTCGTCGGGAACCTCGTCCAGGTTGACGAGTACGCCATTGACGGGGGCATAGATGACGCCTTCGCGGGTGGCGAAGCTTGCTGCGGGCGGAACGGACGCCTCGCCGGTCGAGGTGAAGGTGGACTTAAGCGAATCGAGCAGACCCATAGTTGCCTCCAACGTATCAGGCGTGCATGTTGCACGCGTGTGGTTTGCCGGAAACGTTTCGTACGTGTTTCCCAGCATGGTCAGCGCTCCTATTTTACGCTGCTTAACGATGCCTCTGAACAGCGATTTTGTGATATATCAGTTGAAGGCCAACTCATTGCGGGGGTGTTTCTGCGCCGCGGGCTCAAGTGGGGTACGCTAAGGTGCGAAAAACGAGTGCGCACGAATCGCACGGAGGGAGCACCTATGATTATTGAGAACCATGCGCTGTGGGGCGAGGAGCCGACCGAGGATTATCCGGCGACGTTTACGTATCTGGGTGCCGAGCCGCTGCCCGACAAGCCCAATGGCCGCCGCCCCGCGGTGATCATCTGCGGCCGGAGGCGGGTTTACGCATATCGCTCCGCACGAGCAGGACCCGGTGGCTTTGCGTTTTTGGACCGCGGCTACCAGGCTTGGTGCTCAACTATGTGACGAGCGCCACGGGCGACGTGAGCTTTCCGCACCCGCAGGCGGACCTCGCAAGATGGTCGCTACCGTGCGCGCCAACGCCGACGAGTGGCATGTCGATCCCAAGCGCGTGTGCATCGTGGGTTTCTCGGCGGGCGGCATGATCTGCGCCTCGTTGGCAACGCAGTGGAAGACCGGACTTCGCGGGCCTTGCCGGGGCTCGTCCGGAGGATATTCGTCCCGACGCCGTGGTGCTGGGCTATCCGTTGCTCGACCTTGCCTATGTGCGCGATATGCAGACGCGCGACCCGCGCATCGACCTGCGCGTGCCCAAGACGGGTGGCAAGACGGGGCGCGATTTGCTCAACGACTATCTGTCGATGGTGACGGGCGGCGAGGCGACCGATGAGCACCTGGCCGACATTTGCCCTACCACGCACGTTTCGCGTCAGATGCCCCCGACCTTTGTGTGGGGCGTTTCGGACGACAAGACGGCGCCGGTCGCGCAGGTCTACCCGTTTGCGCAGCGCATGGCCGAGGAGGGTGTTGCATGCGAGATGCACGTCTTTGACCAGGGTGGCCACGGCCTTTCGCTCGGCAACGCCAATACCGCGGTCGACAACGAGGACAAGCAGGTTTCCGTCCGTCCCTGGATCCGTCTGGCCTTCCGCTTCCTGGAACGCCATATGTAAAAGTAGACTACTTGCCCGTTTCAAAAAGTCTGCTTAGAGGAGGAGCCATGCTTGAGGTACGTATGTGGTTTTGGCCCAGACGCCGGTGGGGAGCAAGCGCGGCGAGGTGACGTTTTCACATGGGGTGAACGGCGCGCTCAGGGCAGTACTAAACGTCAGGGGCCTCAATATCGCTCTCTCGGGTGCCCGCGCTGAGTGCGATTTCTTTGAGCTCTCGGGTACTATCTCCCACGTCTTGATGGGCAAGGCGCCCTTTACATGCACGGGGTCGGTTGAGGGTGATCGACTCACTGCTACCGCGCGGTCGGGTTCCATTTCGATCTCGCTGAGCGGTATGCGCAAAGAGCTTTCGGGGCGCACCGCATAAAGTTTGCGCAGGTAAACATCGGTATTTGACTTTATAAAATAGTTCAGAGCGCTATCATTTGTCGTTACGAGTTGGTTAGCCCCGGTAAACGGTTAACCGCGTCTAACGAAAGGATGAGCGCGTGAAGCTCGATACACTCGAGATTGGAAAGGACGCCGTTGTCGCATCGGTGGCATCGGACGATCAGGCACTCCGACAGCATATTTTGGACATGGGCCTAACGCCGGGCACCGAAGTCACCATGATGAAGTACGCTCCTATGGGCGACCCGCTCGAGATTCGCCTGCGTGGCTACGAGTTGACGCTGCGCAAGGACGATGCTGCTCGCATCGAGCTCGTGGGTGTTCACGACACAGACACGGGTCCGCGCACTAACGCCGCAATCGGCATGACGGAGCACCCGGCACTTGGCGAGGGGACGTATTCGCCCCGTGCGGCAAAAACGGCCGTGCCCGAGGGCGCACCGCTGCATTTTGCCCTCGCCGGCAACCAAAACTGCGGTAAGACCACGCTGTTCAACCAGCTTACGGGCTCCAACCAGCACGTCGGTAACTTTCCCGGCGTGACGGTCGACCGCAAGGACGGCACCATCCGTAACCATCCCGAGGCAAGCGTTACCGACCTGCCCGGCATCTATTCGCTGTCTCCGTACACGGGCGAAGAGATCGTCAGTCGCCAATTTATCCTGGACGAAAACCCCGACGCCATCATCGACATCATCGACGCTACTAATATCGAACGCAACCTGTACCTGACGCTGCAGCTTATGGAGCTCGACCGCCCCATGGTCATCGCGCTCAACATGATGGACGAGGTGACGGCCAACGGCGGCGCCGTGGACGTCAACCTGCTCGAGAGCCTGTTGGGCGTGCCTGTTGTCCCCATTAGCGCTGCCCGCAACGAGGGTATCGGCGAGCTGGTGGATCATGCCTTGCACGTGGCACGGTTCCGCGAGCGCCCCGGTCGCCTGGACTTCTGTGCGCCCGATGGCTCGGACGGCGGTGCACTGCATCGCTGCATCCACGCATTGCCAACCTGATCGAGGACCATGCCGTGACGGCGCACATTCCGGTGCGTTTTGCGGCGACCAAGCTGGTTGAAGGCGACGAGCTGGTGACCGAGGCGCTTCACTTGGATCGCAATGAGCTCGACGCTATCGAGCACATCATTACCCAGATGGAGGCGAAGCCGGCACCGACCGCCTGTCCGCGCTGGCCGATATGCGCTTTAGCTTTATCGGCGACGTGTGCGGGCGCTGCGTCGTCAAGCCGCATGAGAGCCGCGAGCACGTGCGCTCCGTCAAGATCGACCGCATCCTGACGGGTCGCTACACGGCCATTCCGGCGTTCCTGGTGATCATGGGCCTCGTCTTTTGGCTGACGTTTGGCGTGATCGGCACGGCGTTGCAGGGACTCATGGAGGACGGCATCGCTGCCGTCATCGCCTCGGCCGATGCGGGCCTCAAGGCGTTCGGCACCAACGACGTGGTGCGCTCGCTGGCTGTCGACGGCGTGCTTACGGGCGTGGGCAGCGTGCTGACCTTCCTGCCGATTATCGTCGTGCTCTTTTTGTTCCTCTCCATTCTGGAAGACTCCGGCTACATGGCGCGCGTGGCCTTTGTCATGGATAAGGTGCTGCGCCGCTTTGGTCTGTCGGGCCGCAGCTTCGTGCCCATGCTCGTTGGTTTTGGCTGCACCGTGCCGGCTATCATGTCGACCCGTACGCTCCCATCCGAGCACGACCGCAAGATGACGGTCATGCTCACGCCGTTCATGAGCTGTTCGGCCAAGTTGCCGGTCTACGGTCTGCTGTGCGGGGCGTTTTTCTCGCAGGCGACAGTTCCCGCCATGGTCTCGCTCTATCTGATTGGCATTACGGTCGGATGCATAGCGGCTTTGGTGCTCAACCGCACGGCATTTAAGGGCGACCCGGTGCCGTTTATCATGGAGCTCCCCAATTACCGCCTGCCGAGCGTTAAGACGACGGTGATGCTGGCATGGGATAAGGCCAAGGACTTCATCACCAAGGCCTTCACCATTATCTTTGCCGCTACGGTGGTCATTTGGTTCCTTCAGACGTTCGACATCCGCTTTAATGTGGTCGCCGATCAGTCGCAGAGTCTGCTTGCCGGTCTGGGCAGCATTATCGCTCCGCTGCTGGCGCCGCTCGGCTTCGGCGACTGGCGCGCCTCGACGGCGCTCGTCACCGGACTTATCGCCAAGGAGAGCGTCATTTCGACCCTCACGGTGCTTTTGGGCGCAACGTCGCCCGCGGTGCTGTCAACCATGTTTTCGCCGTTTACCGCTTACGTGTTCCTGGTCTTTACGCTGCTGTACCCGCCCTGCGTGGCGTCCATCGGCGCCGTCAAGAGCGAGCTGGGCGCGCGCTATGCCGTTGCCGTGTTCGCGTTTCAGGTGGCAGTCGCTGGATTGTCGCGTTTGTCGTGCATTCGGCGGGTATATTGCTGGGGTTGGCTTAGCTATTTATTGATGGCGTAACCTCTGCGCATCGAGTTGATTTCGGCCTCGCATCTGTTGCTGACGGATGCGGGGCCGTTGCTATATAATCGCCCCCGCTCAAAACGAATCGGAGAGGTTCTTTGTATGACTCAGGCAAGGCAAGACGGCATCACGCTCAGGCAGTGGCTCCCGCTTATCGGGCTCGCCTGTTGCGCGTTCGTATTCAACACGTCGGAATTCATGCCCATTGGCTTCTGATTGATATTGCCGCATCGTTCTCGCTCACCGAGGCCCAGGCAGGCATCATGATCTCGGTCTATGCTTGGGGCGTCATGCTGCTGTCGCTGCCGCTCATGGTGTTTGCCTCACGTTTTGAGTTCAAACGGATGCTGTTGGGCGTGCTTGCCGTGTTTTCGCTGGGCCAGTTCCTGTCCGCCGTGGCGCCCACCTATCCTATTTTGGTCTGCGCGCGCTGGTGGTCGCCTGCGCGCATGCCGTGTTCTGGTCGGTCGCCTCGATTATGCCTCGCGCCTGGTCGATACCCGCCACGGGGCGCTCGCCATCAGCATGATTGCCACGGGCTCGTCCATCGCGCAGATCTTTGGCCTGCCGATCGGCCGCGCCATCGGACTGGCCGTGGGCTGGCGCATGACATTCGCCGTGGTCGGGGCCCTCTCGGCTGTCGCGGTTGTCTACCAGGCCGCGGTGCTCCCGGCCATGCCGGCGGGCGAGCGCTTTACCGTCAAACAGCTGCCCGAGCTGCTCAAGAACCCGTTCCTGATAGCGCTCTACGCGGTCACGGTCTTTATGGCGACCGGCTATTATGCGGGTTACAGCTATATCGAGCCGTTCCTGGCGCAGGTCGCGCACGTCGACGCAAGCGCTATTACCATGACGCTGACGGCGTTTGGCTGTTCTGGTCTGCTCGGAAGCTGGCTGTTTGGCCGCCTGTTCGATGGGCATCGCTTCCCGTTCTTGGCTATCACGCTCTCCGGCGTGCCGGTGGCTCTGCTGCTCGTGGGTCCGGTCGCATCGTCGCTCGTAGCAGTGCTTGCCGTCTGCGCGCTATGGGGCTGCTGCTCCACGGCCTTTAACGTGGCGTTCCAGGCCGAGCTCATCAAGTACACGCCGGCAGACTCGTCGGCCGTCGCCATGTCGATCTTCTCGGGCCTGTTTAACCTCGGTATCGGCACGGGCACCGCGGTCGGCGGCGCCGTGGTGTCGGGTCCCGGCATCGCCTGGATCGGTTGTGCGGGCGGGGCGATTGCCGTCGTGGGTGTCATTCTCGCTATCACGGTGCTATTCCCGGCCATACACCGCGCAAAGCCTGTCGCCTAATCACGTCTCCTCATCAGTTGCGGTGAAATACGGACTGCTGAGCCCAATAAACCCGGCAAACAGTCCGTATTCACCGCAACTTAGAAAGGGGCTGGGGTAGACTAAAAGAGCCCCGTCCCAAAATAGCTACCTGCTGGGCATACAATGGATGTCGTTGTGTTGAGCTTGCCGGGAGGTTGCTATGTGGGCATACGAGACGACGTTCTATCAGATCTATCCGCTGGGCTTTTGCGGAGCTCCGCGCGAAAACGCCGCGCCCGTTGCCGAGGATGAGCTCGCCCAGGCTGCCAACGCTGCGCCCAACCCCGATGCGCCCATCATGAAGATCGCCCAATGGGCCGACTACCTGCAAAAACTCGGTATTGGCGCTGTGCTGATTAACCCGCCGCTCGAGTCTGATAGCCACGGCTACGATACGCGCAGCCTGCGCCATATCGACCGCCGCCTGGGCGGGGATGCCGATTTTGCCGCCGTATGCGAGACGCTGCACGCCCATGGCATCCGCGTGGTGCTCGATGCCGTCTTCAACATGTGGGCCGTGGCTTTTGGGCCTTCCGCGATGTGCAGGAGCGTAAGTGGGACTCGCCGTACAAGGATTGGTTCCACATCAGCTTTGACGGCGATTCCTGCTATGGCGACGGCTTTTGGTACGAGGCTGGGAAGGCCATTTTGAGCTCGTGAAGCTCAACCTGCAAAACCCCGCCGTGTCGATTACCTGCTCGAGTCCGTGCGCCGCTGGGCCGAGGTCTTTGGCGTCGACGGCCTGCGCCTGGACGTTGCCTATATGCTCGACCGCGACTTTATGCGTCGCCTGCACGCCTTTACCCGTGAGCTCAAGCCCGACTTTGTGCTGATCGGCGAGACGCTTCACGGTGACTACAACCAGATCGTCAACGACGAGATGCTCGACTCCTGCACCAACTACGAGTGCTACAAGGGCCTGTACTCCAGCTTTAACTCGGTCAATATGTTCGAGATCGCGCATTCGCTGCATCGCCAGTTTGGCGGCGATCCGTGGTGCATCTACCGCGGCAAGCACCTGCTGTCGTTTGTCGACAACCACGATGTGCCGCGCCTGGCGAGCATCCTTACCGACAAGTCCTGTCTGCGCCCCGCTTATGGCATGCTCTTTGGCATGCCGGGCATTCCGTGCGTCTACTATGGCAGCGAGTGGGGGATTCCTGGCGAAAAGGGCGGCCCCGATGGTGACTGGGCGCTGCGACCTGCGCTCGATGAGCCTGCGCCCAACGAGCTGACGGCCTTCATCAAGCAGCTCGCGCACCTGCGCTCGGCAGACGACGCGGCGGCCCGTGCCCTCAACTATGGTGCCTATCGCAACGTGGTGATTCAGACAAGCAGCTGCTGTTCGAGCGCGCCTGCGACGACGCGACGGTGCTCGTGGCGGTCAATGCCGTGAACGAGCCCTATACCTTTGGAGCCGGCGAGCTCAACGGCTCCTTTGCCGACCTACTTGCCGACGATGCGCCCACGGTCGAGCTTACGGGTACCCTCGAGCTTGCACCCTATGAGGTGCGCTATCTACTGAGGGCCTAGCCCATGCCTGTGTCCGACGAGGGCTATCAACATATTGAGCATGGGTTTGAACCCGTGTTTGACGAGCGCTCGCGCGTTTTGGTGCTCGGATCGTTTCCCTCGGTGCTTTCGCGCGCCAACGCCTTTTATTACGGCAACCCTCAGAATCGCTTTTGGCGTGTGATGGCCGTGTGCTCGGTGCGCCCGTGCCGCCCAACGAGGGAGACTCTTTGGCGAGCGGCGAGCCCGCGACGCTCGACGCCTCGGTTGCTGCCAAGCGATCCATGCTGCTTAACGGTGGCGTAGCCTGTGGGATGTGATCGAGAGCTGCGACATTAAGGGCTCGAGTGACGCTAGCATCAAAACGTTGTGCCGGCACATATTGAACGCATTGTGGATGCCACGCCGATCGAGATCGTTGTCTGCAACGGCGGCACGGCCGGACGGCTCTACAAACGCTATCTACAAGAGCGGACGGGGCTACCCGCCATCGTGCTGCCGTCGACGAGTCCTGCCAACGCGGCGTGGCGTTTGGAGCGGCTTGTCGAGCGTTGGAGTGAAGCCGTTGACTGGGCAGCTCATTAATTTAGATTATTGATTGAGTGCGGGCGCCGAGGTGTTTCAGAACGCCTCGCCAGATCGGCACGGGCACGGCTGGCTCGGCGCAAGCCATGCCGTCGGCGTCGACGTCCTCGGCATTACCACCACCAAGTCGCTGCGCATGCTCAACCGAACAGCCCATACGAACGGCGCCTACGAGCTTGTCCATCGCTTCCGAAAACGGTCGCCGCAAGAGTCCCATGCGCGGTGAGTGACGAAGCGCCGCGAAGCCGCTGCCGGTACAGGCGACAACGCCGCCGCACCATGACAGCCCACGAAGGTCGCACGCCGCTCGCAGACGCACGACGAGCCCGTGTGCTCGCTCCAGGCCGCCGATGTCGGCCTGGACAACAACGTAGGCACGCGTCCCTGCGCCGCCAAAGCGGTCGAGCACCTGCTCAATGGGCGCCATCGCTTCATCATTGGGTGCATCTTCAACGGCGAACACAATGCCATCGGCGGTACCGGCAACGCTGCCGGCATCATCCGCCTCCAAGTCGACTGGATGGGGGAGTGCGGTGCCGGAAATCTGTGCATAGGCGGCGATGGCATCCTGCAGGTCCCAGAGCAAAAACTCAAGATCGGCGCTCTTGGGAATACTGATATACGCAATGGTTTGCAGCGTTTTTGGTACATCGCCGCGTGCGGTCGTCTCCATGCCGCCTTCTTTCCGGTTGGTTTCCGTTTAGGTTACACCGTCCGGCGGCGTCCCGCCGCGCTATCCTAGTGCAACCCTTACGAAAGGAACGTCATGCGTCTGCCCATGAACACCTCGCTTGCCACGCTTAAGCCTCCGGTATCCGCCGGATCAACGCGCTCGCCGCCCAGCATCCGGGGTGCATCGCGCTCGCGCTAGGTGAGCCCGATTTTCCCACGCCCGATGTGATTAGCGCCGAGGTGACTGCTTCGTTGGACCGCGGCGACACGCACTATCCGCCCAACAACGGTCGCCCCGCCCTGCGTGAGGCGTTATCTGCTACATGGGGGACGCGGGCCTTATGTTTTCGGCCGACGAGGTCATCCTGACCGACGGCGCGACCGAGGCCCTGTCGGCAACATTTATGGCTATGCTCAACCCCGGCGACGAGGTCATTATTCCCACGCCGGCCTTTGGCCTGTACGAAAGCATCGTTGTGGCCAATCACGCCAAAGCGGTCTTTTTGGATACGGGGCCTGCGCAATTTCAGATTGACGAGGATGCGCTTCGCGCCTGTGTGACCCCGGCGACCAAGGCCATCGTTATCTGCTCGCCCAACAATCCCACGGGCTGCATTCTCAACGCGGCATCGCTCAACGCCGTGGCGCGCGTAGCGGAGCAGTCGGGCATCTACGTGGTCTGCGACGACGTGTACAACCGTTTGGTCTATGTGGATGGTTACGAGCGTTTTGCCCAGCGACACCCGGAGCTGCGCGAGCAGACGGTGATCATCGAGGGCTTCTCCAAGCCCTGGGCCATGACCGGCTGGCGCCTGGCTGGCTCGCAGCAGCGGCACCCGTCCATCGCCGAGATCGCAAAAGCTCACCAATACCTAGTATCGAGCGCCGTCTCCTTCGAGATGGACGCCGCAGCTCGAGCCCTGACCGTCGACCCAACCCCCATGCTCAAAGTCTACCGAGCCCGCCGCGAACGCGTACTCGCAGCCTTATACGCCATGGGCCTCGACGTAGTAGAGCCCGCAGGAGCCTTCTATACCTTCCCGAGCATCAAACAATTCGGCCTGACAAGCGAAGACTTCTGCATCAAAGCCATCAAAGAGGCCAACGTAGCCCTAGTCCCGGGCGACTGCTTCGGCACCGAAGGCCACGTCCGCCTCAGCTATTGCGTTTCCGATAAAGACCTGGACGAAGGCCTCCGCCGCCTGTCCACCTTCCTTTCAACCCTGTAGCCCAACGGGACCCAACCCATCAGCCCACCGACCGGAGCGTATGCAGGGTTTGTGTGCGAATCCTCGTGCCCGTTGACCGACGCCGGGGTCCCCGCCATAATACTTTCGGTTCACGCACGAATCCGCTGCCAGAGACAGCCGGTGCAAACGGGCATCGCCCGCGAGCTTAATGGGACTTCCCGCCAGCCGAGGTGGTCGAGTAGATATGTCTTCTCGCCCCCGTCGCTCATGCAGCGCGGGGGCTTTCTTTTTGGACATGCCCCCGTCACGTCCTTGTGGCGGACCGTGCCCGGAAAGAATTCGAGGAGGTGTAATTCATGCCCCAGCAGTACAAAATCGACAAGGTTGCAGAGATCGAGTCCCGTATCGCCGAGAACGCCGGTCTGTTCGTCGTCAACTACAACGGTCTGACGGTTAAGCAGGCTCAGGAGCTGCGCCATCAGCTTCGCGAGTGCGGCGCCGAGATGAAGGTCTACAAGAACAACCTGGTCAAGATCGCTCTCAAGAACCAGGAGCAGCCCGAGATCGACGAGATCCTCGCGGGCCCCGTCGCTTATGTGTTCTACGAGACCGAGCCGGTCGAGGCCGCTAAGGCCCTTAAGGACTTCTCCGCTAAGTCCAAGGGCGTCCTTGAGATCAAGGGCGGTATCTCCGACGGCAAGGCCGTTTCCGCTGATGATGTTAAGGCTATCGCCGAGCTGCCCACCAAGGATCAGCTTCTCGGCCAGATCGCCGGCCTCATCTCCGGTTTCGCTCGCGACATCGCTGTCTGCGTCAACGGCGTTTCCTCTGGTCTCGCTCGTTCGATCCAGCAGGTCTCCGAGCAGAAGGCAGCCTAGTTGCTGTTTTCACCCGCGGCGGCAACGCCGCACCCCTGGCGCATTCGCGCCGTGTTTTAACTGATCTCCGTGCATCCGCACGGAAACCGAAAGGACTTAGAAATGGCTAAGCTTACCACCGATGAGATCATCGATGCTCTTAAGGAAATGACCCTTCTCGAGGCTTCCGAGCTCGTTAAGGCTATCGAGGACACCTTCGGCGTTTCCGCCGCTGCTCCTGCCGCTGTTGTCGCCGCTCCCGCTGCTGGCGCTGCTGAGGCCGAGGAGAAGACCGAGTTTGACGTCGTGCTCGAGGGCTTCGGCGACAACAAGATCCAGGTCATCAAGGCCGTCCGTGAGCTCACCAACCTTGGCCTGAAGGAGGCCAAGGAGGTCGTCGAGGGCGCTCCCAAGGCTGTTCTCGAGGGTGCCAAGAAGGAGGACGCCGAGGCTGCCAAGGAGAAGCTCGAGGCTGCTGGCGCTGCTGTCACCCTCAAGTAATCAGCTTTCTCGCCAGATTTCTTTGCAGACGGGTTCGCATTGCGAGCCCCGTCTTTTTTTGTTTTTCGGTCCCTCGGCATCGGTTGCTCAAACTGCCATGTTCTGTGATTTGCGTCGTATCGGGTGCCCTGCCGTTGGGCAATAAAATTGCACCATTCGAGCAATAATTTGCGTTGACCTGCTGAAGAATTGTCTCTGCCTTGTAGCGACATATAGTTCCAGCGGTAAGATGCTTGGGTATCGCAATTTGGTCTGCGGCTGTGTGCCGCACGCATGGGGCGCTTTTGCGCCTGCGAAAGGATCTTTGAATAACATGAAGGCAATCATCCCCGCCGCCGGTCTTGGCACGCGTTTTCTGCCTGGCACCAAGTGCACGCCCAAAGAGATGCTGCCGGTGCTCGACAAGCCCGTCATTCAGTACGTCGTCGAGGAGGCGCTCGAGCCCGAGGAGGTCGACGATGCCATCATCGTTACTTCTCCCGGTAAGCCCGAGCTACTGAACTACTTCCAGCCCGACCGTTCGCTCGAGAACCTGCTGCGCGAGCGCGGCAAGAACGCCTATGCCGATGCTGTCGCCCACGCTGGCGGTATGCCGGTCGACTTCCGTTATCAGTACGAGCCCAAGGGCCTCGGCCATGCTATTCGCTCTGCTGCCGACGCGTGGCAGGGGAGAACTTCCTGGTTCTTCTGGGCGACTACGTTGTGCCTAACCGCGATATCTGCGACAAGATGCTCGCCGTTTCCAAGGAGCACGGTGGCGCTTCGGTTATCGCCGTCGCTGCTTGCTCGCCCGAGGAAGTCAGCCGCTACGGTGTTATCGCCGGCGAGCGCGTCGGTTCGCTCGAGGGCGCCGAGGACGTTGCCGATGCCGAGCGGGCGCTGTTTGGCGTATCGGCGGTCTGGTTGAGAAGCCCGCTCCCGAGGCTGCTCCGTCCAACCTGTACATCGTCGGTCGCTACCTGCTGAGCCCGCTGGTCATGGACCTGCTGGCAGATCAGCAGGCCGGCAAGGCGGCGAGATCCAGCTCACCGACGCCATGGCCCGTTCGCTCGACCGCGAGGCCATGTATGCCGTCGTCATCGACCCGCTGTCGGGCTACGACACCGGCACTCCCTCTGGTTGGATGGCCACTAACGCCCTCATGGCTGCAAACGACCCCCGCTTTGCCGATGCCTTCTGGGACGCCATCGACGAGCGCGGCGGATTGATGCGCAAGTAAGCCTTCGGGCACCGACATTTACGGGCGTGGACCTCGGTTCGCGCCCGTTTTTTTATAAGAGCTGCGATTGCCGGCTCTCTGTTCACAGAAAATATATGAACAGATGTTCGATACACATACATCTACCTGCGTGTTTTCTGTCGAAAAACTTTGCTACTCCAAAAACTCAATCGCGTCAAGGCTTTTCTTGCCCAACGGTCGGTACCTGATAAACTATTAGGTTGCGATAACTGGCGAAGCTATGCCTCGCCAACCCACCGAGCATTTCCGTGAAGGAGGAAAAACCTGGTGACCTACGCATACACTGCCACTGAGCGCAAGCGCGTCAGCTTCGGGAAAATCCCGGAGGCCATGGAGCTCCCCAACCTTATCTCTGTTCAAAGGGAATCCTTTGAGCGTTTTAAGGATGAGGGCCTTCGTGAGGCGTTCAAGGAATCCAGCCCCATCCAGAGTCAGAACCATGTTCTCGAGGTTACCTTCGGCGAGCATCAGTTCGGCGACCCCGCGCACACCGTCGAGGAGTGCCGCGAGAAGGATATGACCTATCAGGCTCCGCTTCTGACCGACGTCCGTCTCACCAACAAGGAGACCGGCGAGATCAAGGAGCAGCTCGTCTTCATGGGCGACTTCCCCATGATGACCGATCAGGCACCTTCATCATCAACGGTACCGAGCGTATCGTCGTCTCGCAGCTCGTCCGCTCCCCGGGCGTGTACTACAGCTCCGAGATGGATTCGGGCAAGCAGATCTACAAGGCCCAGATCATCCCGTCCCGCGGTGCCTGGCTTGAGTTTGAGGTCGACAAGCGCGACCAGCTCATGGTCTCCATCGACCGTAAGCGCAAGCAGAGCGCCACGATGTTCCTGCGCGCCCTTGGCATCGCCGTCACCAACGACGACATCATCGAGCTGCTCGGCAACTCCGATGTGATCAAGCGCACCCTGGAGCGCGACACCGCCCTCACTCGCGAGGACGCCCTCATCGAGATCTACCGTCGCCTGCGCCCGGGCGAGCCTCCCACCGTGGACGCTTCCCGCAGCCTGCTCGAGGGCCTGCTCTTTAACCCGCAGCGCTACGATTTGGCCCGCGTCGGTCGTTACAAGGTCAACAAGAAGCTCAACCTCACCACCGAGGAAGAGGTCACGGTGCTCACCGACGAGGATATCGTCGCGACGCTGCGCTACCTCCTGTCCCTCGCTGCCGGCGAGCAGGGCTTCAAGGTCGACGACATCGACCACTTCGGCAACCGCCGCATCCGCACCGTCGGCGAGCTCGTCGCCAACCAGTTCCGTATCGGCATGAGCCGTATGGAGCGCGTCGTCCGTGAGCGCATGAGCTCCCAGGACATCGACGAGATCACCCCGCAGTCGCTCATCAACATCCGCCCGATCGTGGCCTCCATCAAGGAGTTCTTCGGTTCCTCGCAGCTCTCGCAGTTCATGGACCAGGCGAACCCCCTGACCGGTCTGACCCACAAGCGCCGCCTGTCCGCACTCGGCCCTGGTGGTCTTGCCGGCCACAAGTCCGGCTCCAGCCGCCGCACCAACGTGCCGACGGCCGTCCGCGACGTTCACAACTCGCACTACAGCCGCATGTGCCGATCGAGACCCCCGAAGGCCCCAACATCGGCCTGATCGGCTCGCTCGCCCTCTACGCCCGCGTCAACGAGTATGGCTTCATCGAGGCCCCGTTCCGTCGCGTCGAGAACGGCGTTGCCACCGACCAGATCGACTGGATGACCGCTGACGAGGAAGAGAAGCACGTCATCGCGCCGGCCAACACGCCGCTCGATCCCAAGACCAACGAGTTCATCACGACCGATGCCGAGGGCAAGATCGTCCGTCCGCACACCGTGATCGCCCGTACCCGCGACTTCGACGGCTCCTTCGGCGCTCCCGCCGACGTGCCCGTCGAGGACGTCGACTACATGGACGTCTCGCCGCGTCAGATGCTCTCCGTCGCAGCCACGCTGATCCCGTTCCTTGAGCACGACGACGCCAAGCGTACGCTGATGGGCGCCAACATGCAGCGTCAGGCCGTGCCGCTGGTTCACCCCGCCGCTCCCTATGTCGGTACCGGCATGGAGCGTCGCGCCGCTCTGGACTCCGGCGAGGTCACCCTGGCCAAGAACGCCGGCGAGGTCATCTTTGCCGACGCGCCAAGATTATCGTCAAGCATGCCGGCGGCATGGACGAGTATCACCTGGCCAAGTACCAGCGCTCCAACCAGTCCACCTGCATCAACCACCGTCCGCTCGTGCGCGTCGGTGACACCGTTGAGCAGGGCGAGCCTCTGGCTGACGGTCCTTCGACCGATCATGCGAGCTCGCACTGGGTCAGAACCTCACCGTGCCTACATGCCGTGGGAAGCTTTAACTACGAGGACGGTATCGTCGTGTCCGAGCGCCTGGTGGCCGAGGACCTGCTGACGACCATCAACATCACCCGTCACGAGATCGACGCCCGCGACACCAAACTCGGTCCCGAGGAGATCACCCGCGAGATCCCGAACCTCTCCGAGGACATGCTTGCCAACCTCGACGAGGACGGCATCATCCGCATCGGCGCCGAGGTCGGCCCTGGCGACATCCTGGTCGGCAAGGTCACGCCTAAGGGCGAGAGCGCTCTGACCGCCGAGGAGCGCCTGCTGCGCGCCATCTTCGGTGCCAAGGCCCACGACGTCCGCGATACCTCCCTTAAGATGCCTCACGGCGCTTACGGCCGCGTTATCGACGTCGTCCGCTTTAGCCGCGAGAACGGCGACGACCTGGCCCCCGGCGTCAACGAGCAGGTGCGCGTCTACGTCGCCCAGCGTCGTAAGATCCAGCAGGGCGATAAGATCGCCGGCCGCCACGGCAACAAGGTGTTATCTGTAACGTTCTGCCGGTCGAGGACATGCCTACATGGCTGACGGTACCCCGATCGACGTTATCCTCAACCCGCTGGGCGTTCCTTCGCGTATGAACGTCGGCCAGCTGCTCGAGTGCCACCTTGGCTGGGCTGCTGCCTGCGGTTGGGATACCGAACAGGCCGACTCCGACAAGTACGTCCCCGGTCCGTTCTTCACCGCCACGCCCGTCTTCGACGCGCCAAGGAGGACGAGATCGCCGAGGTCATCCGTCGTGCCAACAAGAACATGCTCAACAAGGCCACCGCTGCCTTTGGCGATCACATGCGCCCCGAGTTCGTCACCCAGCTTGACGAGCGCGGCAAGACCCGTCTGTTCGACGGCCGCACCGGTGAGGAGTTCCGCGAGCCCATTACCGTGGGTACGTCCTACATCCTCAAGCTCGGCCACATGGTCGACGACAAGATCCACGCCCGTTCGACCGGCCCTTACAGCCTGGTTACCCAGCAGCCTCTGGGCGGCAAGGCCCAGTTCGGCGGCCAGCGCTTCGGCGAGATGGAAGTTTGGGCACTGTACGCTTACGGTGCTTCCAACGTCCTGCAGGAGATCCTGACCGTCAAGTCCGACGATACCGTGGGCCGCGTCAAGACCTACGAGTCCATCGTCAAGGGCGAGAACGTTCCTGTCCCGGGTATCCCCGAGTCCTTCAAGGTTCTCGTCAAGGAGATTCGCTCCCTCGCACTGGACATCGAGCCCATGCACGATGCCGACGAGGACGCCTCCGCCCCTGTGACCGCCCGGAGGAGAGCCTCCGCTCTCGACGACCTGGCTGCGCTCGCCGGCGTGACGCCGACGTCGAGGCCGAGGATGCCGAGACCGCCGAGCGCCCGAGGCTGTCGCCGCCACGACCACTGATAAGGAGTAGTTGACTGTGGCAGATTTCGAAGCTACTGATTTTGACTCGGTAAAGATCTCCCTTGCCTCCGCCGACCAGATCCGTTCCTGGTCGCACGGTGAGGTCAAGAAGCCGGAGACCATCAATTACCGTACCCTCAAGCCCGAGAAGGACGGCCTGTTCTGCGAGAAGATCTTCGGTCCCGCCAAGGACTGGGAGTGCTCCTGCGGCAAGTACAAGGGCATCCGCTTTAAGGGCATCGTCTGCGAGCGCTGCGGCGTCGAGGTCACCTCGGCCAAGGTGCGTCGCGACCGCATGGGTCACATCGAGCTCGCCGCTCCCGTGTCCCACATCTGGTACTTCAAGAGCCCCACGAGCTTCCCGATGAGCCGTATGCTCGACATCAAGTCCAAGGACCTCGAGAAGGTTCTGTACTTCGCCAGCTACATCATCACCGAGGTTGACTACGAGGCTCGCGAGGCCGACGCCGACGACCTGCGCGAGGAGCTCGCCGCCGATCTGGAAGAGATCGATGCCGAGTGCGCCCGCCAGATCGAGTCCCTCAAGGAGCAGGGCGACCCCGAGAACTTGACGAGTTCTCCGACGAGGAGCCGCTGACCCCCGAGGAGATCGCCTCTGGCATCGTCGACATCGAGGAAGAGTGCAAGGACGAGAAGCAGCTCCGCACGGACGCCTTCAACGCCTTCATGAAGCTCACCGAGCGCGACCTCATCTCCGATGAGCCGCTGTTCCGCGAGATGACCCGTTACTACTCCATGTACTTCAAGGGTGGCATGGGTGCCGAGGCCGTCCGCGACCTGCTCGCTGCCATCGACCTCCCCTCCGAGGCCGAGAAGCTCAAGGCCATCATCGCCGACGAGGATTCCCAGAAGCAGAAGCGCGAGAAGGCCGTCAAGCGCCTTGAGGTCGTTGACGCCTTCCTGAAGGGCGGCAACAGCCCCGCGAACATGATCCTGGACGTCATCCCGGTCATTCCGCCCGATCTGCGCCCGATGGTCCAGCTCGACGGCGGCCGCTTCGCCGCGTCCGACCTCAACGACCTGTATCGTCGCGTGATCAACCGTAACAACCGACTCAAGCGCCTGCTCGACCTGGACGCCCCTGCGATCATCGTGAACAACGAGAAGCGCATGCTCCAGGAGTCCGTGGACGCCCTGTTCGACAACGGTCGTCGTGGTCGCCCGGTCTCTGGCCGTGGCGGTCGCCCGCTCAAGTCGCTCGCCGAGGCCTCAAGGCAAGCAGGGCCGTTTCCGTCAGAACCTGCTGGGTAAGCGTGTCGACTACTCCGGCCGTTCGGTTATCGTTACCGACCCCAAGCTGCTGCTGCACCAGTGCGGTCTGCCCAAGACCATGGCGCTGGAGCTCTTCAAGCCCTTCGTCATGAAGCGCCTGGTCGAGCTTGGCAAGGTCGAGAACATCAAGGGCGCCAAGCGCGCTATCGACCGCGGTGCCACCTTTGTGTGGGATATCCTCGAAGAGGTCATCGACGGCCGCGTCGTGCTGCTCAACCGCGCACCGACCTGCACCGTCTGTCCATCCAGCCTTTGAGCCGGTTCTGGTCGAGGGCAAGGCTATCCACCTGCACCCGCTGGTCTGCTCGCCCTTCAACGCCGACTTCGACGGCGACCAGATGTCTGTCCACGTGCCGCTGTCCAGCCAGGCTCAGGCCGAGGCCCGCGTGCTCATGCTCTCTGCGAACAACCTGCGCTCGCCGGCATCCGGCAAGCCGGTCAACATCCCCTCGCAGGACATGATCATCGGTGTGTACTACCTCACCCAGGTCCGCGACGGTCTGCCGGGCGAGAACCACGTGTTCTCGAGCTTCGACGACGCGCTGCACGCCTATGACTGCGCTCCGAGGTCGACATGCAGGCCAAGATTCAGGTCCGCGTGTCCGCCGAGAACGCCAACGTCATCAACGAGGACGGCACCCGTATCTTCCGCGTCAAGAATGGCAAGAACGAGTTTGTCGACTACGACGTCACCGGTAACAAGACCGCACGCTTCGAGACTCTATCGGTCGCATCATCTTCAACCGCCAGTGCCTGCCCGAAGACTACGAGTTCATGAACTACAAGATGGTCAAGGGCGACGTGGCCAAGCTGGTTGCCGACTGCTGCGATCGTTACCCCGAGGCCAAGGTCGGTCCGATCCTCGACGCCATCAAGTACTCCGGCTTCCACTACGCTACCCGCGCCGGCCTCACCATCTCGGTGTGGGACGCTCTCATCCCTGCCGAGAAGCAGGAGCTGCTCGACCGCGCCCAGGCTAACGTCGACCAGATCAACGAGTACTTCGAGGAGGGCTTCATCAACGAGACGGAGCGCCACATCGAAGTCGTTAACGAGTGGACCGCTTGTACCGACAAGGTCGCAGCGCTCATGCTCGACTTGTTCGACGAGGAGAACCCGCTCTACATGATGGCCGACTCCGGCGCCCGTGGTTCTAAGACCCAGCTGCGTCAGCTCGGCGGCATGCGTGGCCTGATGGCAGACATGTCCGGCGAGACGATCGACCTTCCCATTAAGGCGAACTTCCGCGAGGGCCTGCTGCCGCTCGAGTACTTCATTTCGACCTACGGCGCCCGTAAGGGCCTGGTCGATACCGCATCCCACACCTCGGACTCTGGTTACCTGACCCGTCGTCTGGTCGACGTGGCCCAAGACGTCATCGTCCGCGAGGAGGACTGCGGTACGCACGAGGGCGTCACCTACAACCTCATCATCCCCGGCACCACCGACCTCAACACCGACCTCGTCGGCCGTTGCTTCATTGAGGACGTCGTGGCTCCCGATGGCACCGTGCTCTTTGAGCAGGACGGCTACATCGAGAAGGTCGCTGACATCCAGAAGATGGTCGATGCCGGCCTTAAGAAGGTCAAGCTTCGCGCGCTGCTCACCTGCCGCTCCAAGTACGGCGTGTGCCAGAAGTGCTACGGCTGGGATCTTTCCACCCGTCGTCCGGTCGCCATCGGTACCGCGGTCGGCATTATTGCCGCCCAGTCCATCGGCGAGCCCGGTACGCAGCTTACGATGCGTACCATTCACTCCGGCGGCGTCGCTGGCGTCGACGATATTACGCAGGGTCTGCCTACGGTCAGCCGTATGTTCGATATCGTCGGCAACGTCAACGAGAAGATCCTGGGTCGCGAGGCCGAGCTGGCTCCGTACTCCGGTCACCTCTCGATTAAGCCGAGAAGTCCGAGTACGTGCTGACGCTCACCGACTCCGAGGATCACACCCGTCGTCCTCGACGAGCGTCGCGTCCCCGCTTCGGTGCGCTTCATGCCCGAGATCGAGGACGGCTGCGAGGTTCGCGCTGGCGACCAGATCACCAAGGCTTCGTCAACTTCCGCAACCTGCGCAAGCTGACCGACATCGAGTCGACGATGCACACCTTCGTCGAGAGCGTCAAGGACGTCTACACCAGCCAGGGCGTCGACCTGAACGACAAGCACATCGAGGTGCTCGCACGCCAGATGCTGCGTCGCGTTCAGATCACCAACCCGGCGACTCCAAGTACCTGCTTGGTCAGTACGTCGACCGCTACGAGTTTGCCGACGAGGTCGAGCGCGTTGCCCGTCTGGGCGGTCAGGCTCCTGTGCCGAGCCCGTCATCCTGGGTACGCTCAAGGTCGCGTCCAACATCGACTCCTGGCTGTCGAGCGCTTCGTTCATTCGTACCGCTGGCGTCCTTACCGAGGCTGCCATCGAGGGCAAGGTCGACCACCTGCTCGACCTTAAGTCCAACGTCATCGTCGGTAAGAAGATCCCGGCTGGTACCGGCCTCAAGCGTACGCCAACGCCAAGCTGACGTATCGCACGGCCGACGGCTACGTGGACATCGACGGCCCGGCTTCGCCCAACGCCAAGTCGCTGCCCGAGTGGGCTCCTGTGGAGCTCAAGGACCTGGACGAGCAGCTCCCGCAGCAGCTCGACTGGGCCGGCTACGACGAGTTCGGTGGTGCTGACGGTTCGTTCACCCGCAACGGCCACACCATCTCCGCCGAGAAGGCTCGTCTGTACCTGTTCGACGATCTGGGCGTGTCGCAGCGCTGGACCAACAAGTTCAGCGAGGTTGGCATCGAGACGGTCGGCGACCTGGTTGGCAAGTCCGAGGAGGATCTGCTGCGCATCGATGGCATCGGCGCCAAGGCGATCGAGGAGCTCCGTGACGGCCTGGAGGCCCACGATCTGCTCTACATCCTCGAGAACAACGACGACGTTGCGACGAGGAAGACCTCTCGCAGCTGCTGCAGATGGTCTTTAGCCCCGACGGTCCGGACGATATCCTGCTGGGTACCTCCGCTCCGACGCATCACGCCGACGCGACGAGGAGCTCCTGGGCGCCCCGATCGACGACAAGAAGGCTCCCGCCAACGGCGCGATCAACGAGGACATGGCTTCCCTCGACGAGCTGCTCAACCAGCTCGTGGACACCGACGACGCCGAAGAGGCCAAGGACAACGACGAGGAGTAATTAGTTCCGCCGTTCTAACGAACGGCGGCGACCTCCGTCGCTGCGCGGCCCCCAGAGCTACAATCTGTCATTCAAAAGGCAGGGCATGACCAAAAGGTCAATGCCCTGCCTTTTTCATGCCACCTTGTACGCTCTGGGGGCCGCTCGCTTGCGTATGCTCAACTTGTTGCGTTCCGTTGATCACTTGCAAAAAAGGACAGGTTTATTTTGGTAGTTTTTCCTGCTTGAATTTGAAACATTCCGTTTGGTCAAAGCGTATCTATGGTGAGGGCCCCATCAAGAACCATCAGTGTCACCGGGAGGTGATTATGGAAGAACAAGCTTTTAGACAGGCGGTCGAGGATCACCGAGATGTCGTGTTCCGAATCGCCTTGACGTATCTGCGTGATCGCGCTGACGCCGACGATGTCGCTCAAGACGTCTTTCTAAAGTTACTCAAAAGCGATACGCATTTTGAAAGCTGGGAGCATCTTCGTCGATGGCTCATCCGGGTCACGATCAATGAATGCAAATCTCTCTTTCGAAAGCCGTGGAGGCGCGTGGAGGATATTGAAAGTCTGACCGATTCGCTCTTGACGGCGCAGGACGAGACCAAGGCCGTCCTATTAGACGTCATGCGGCTTCCGGAACGATTCCGTATCTCCATCGTGCTCTATTACTATCTGGCTTCTCGACTTCAGAAATTGCCGAGTTACTGCATGTGCCAGCCGCGACCGTTCGAACGCGTTTAGCTCGCGGCAGATCGAAGCTCAAGTTCATCCTAGAGGAGGGCGACCGTGAAATCCAACCAGATCAAGCAGGCCTTCGAGTCCGTCCAAGCCGATAGCGATCTTGCTGACCGTGTTCTTTATGCCGCTGCTGGCGAGCCGCTTCGCCGAAAGGGTCACGCGAAGCTCTGTATGTTGCCGTAATCGGATGTCTTGCCGGAGTGCTGGCGACCGGAGGGGTCGCCTACGCTGTTGTCAATTCCAGTTATTTTGCCTCTGCCTGGGGGAAACCATGGCAACGGAGAGTCCGTTACCTGGACAAATGGCGGCTCGTCGGGGACGAAATATACCTACACCAGAGAGTTTGGTGATGGTATCGCGCCCCAAAGCCTGGAGGGTGCAGTCCAGAAGGTCAATCTGTCCGTCGAGGGCAACGGCTATACGCTCGACATTCATGAGATGGCAATCGACGAGAACGGTTGCGGTGCTGTGACGTTTACATTGTCCAATCCGAATGGCGTTAGCTACTACAAGCCGGCGGCAGAGCTTGGCGAACTTGTTCTCTATGGTGAAGAAGAAGGGGGCGTCAGTACACCCAGCATGAACTTCGGCGAGGAATGGCTGATACACGCTGCACCATTGATAAAGACACATCAAGCGACACGGTCATTAACGGCACGATGTACTTTGCATCTTGGAATCGCGATCGAGATTTACGACATGCGGTCACCTGGAATATCAGTTGGACGGAGGGCAAAGGTGAGGATGCGAAGGTGATCGAGGTATCGACGCCAGAGTTTAACGTCGGAGCGCACGTCGATACAAAGGAGCTCCGCTCCGACGACTCGCCTCTCGAGATCAGCCCGTTTTCCATCCAGACGCACATCGATGATCTGGGCTATGAAGCAGTTGATCATAAACTGACCGTCAGCTACAAGGATGGATCGGAGCAGATTATCGAAGATGACGACGCAGGGGCGTACAATTTCTATGTTTCGATGGCGCGCAATAGCGGAGAGAACATCTGGGTTCCGACAAAACTGATCAATGTCGATCAAGTGGTCTCGGTGACCCTCGAGGGCACGAGATGCACATCAACAGGAGAGACCGAAACAGAAGTACCCTTTACCATCGTCTATTCGTAAGGTCTAGGCCGCTTCCTGCTAGAGGAAGCGGCCATTTTGCGTTACATGGACGGCTGGAATGGCACTTGCGCACAGGCGGGGATTCCTTTTATGGAGGCTTTGCGGAAATATGGCTATTTTGGGATACGCCCGGCGGCGTGGTCTGTTGACGGCACAGCTAACGGCACGTATCCTATCGAACTGCGTGTTTCGTAGGGGGATGCTGACCCCTCGATTCAAGCCGTTGCACTTTACAGAAAGCTGGAATCATTCGAGAAGGAGTACGCTTTGCCTACTATTAACCAGCTGGTTCGCCAGGGCCGTCGTTCCGTGCCCAAGAAGTCCAAGAACGCTGCTCTGCAGCACAACTCCCAGAAGCGCGGCGTGTGCACCCGCGTCTTCACCACGAGCCCCAAGAAGCCGAACTCGGCTCTTCGTAAGGTTGCCCGTGTTCGCCTCGTCAACGGCATCGAAGTTACTGCTTACATCCCGGGTGAGGGCCACAACCTGCAGGAGCACTCCATCGTGCTCGTCCGCGGCGGTCGTGTCCGTGACCTCCCTGGTGTCCGTTATCACGTCATCCGTGGCGCCTACGACGCTGCTCCGGTCCAGAACCGTATGCAGGCCCGTTCCAAGTACGGTGCTAAGCGCCCCAAGGCTAAATAAGCCAGATAACGTTTTGATACTTTCGCCGTGCGCCGCCTAAGCGCCGCACGGTAGACACTTAAGGAGATTTCACATGCCGCGTCGTGCAGCAGCTAATCGTCGTGAGGTTCAGCCTGACGCCGTTTACAACAACCGCCTGGTGACTCAGCTCATCAACAAGGTCCTTCTTGACGGCAAGAAGGCCACCGCTGAGCGCATCGTTTACACCGCTTTCGAGATCGTTGCCGAGAAGTCCGAGGGTGGCGACGCTCTCGCTACCTTCAAGAAGGCTATGGACAACGTCAAGCCCACGCTCGAGGTTAAGCCCAAGCGTGTCGGTGGCGCTACCTATCAGGTCCCGATGGAGGTCAACTCCCGTCGTTCCACCGCTCTGGGCATCCGCTGGATCGTCAACTTCTCCCGCGCTCGCAAGGAGAAGACCATGGCCGAGCGTCTCGCTAACGAGATCCTCGACGCCTCCAACGGTCTTGGCGCTTCCGTCAAGAAGCGTGAGGACGTCTTCAAGATGGCCGAGGCCAACCGCGCGTTCTCTCACTATCGTTGGTAAGTTAAGGTAAGGAACTAACATGGCTAAGCTAAGTACAAGCTTTCCGATACCCGTAACATCGGCATCATGGCCACATCGATGCCGGTAAGACCACCACGACCGAGCGTATTCTTTACTACACCGGTAAGACCCACAAGATCGGTGAGGTCCATGAGGGCGCTGCCACCATGGACTGGATGGTTCAGGAGCAGGAGCGCGGCGTAACCATTACCTCCGCTGCTACCACGTGCTTCTGGAACAAGGACGGTAAGGACTACCGCATCCAGATCATCGACACCCCGGGCCACGTTGACTTCACCGCCGAGGTCGAGCGCTGCCTGCGCGTCCTCGATGGCGCTGTCGCCGTCTTCGACGCCGTTGCCGGCGTTCAGCCCCAGTCTGAGACCGTTTGGCGTCAGGCTTCTACCTTCAACGTCCCCCGCATCGCCTTCATCAACAAGTATGACCGCGTGGGCGCTGACTTCTTCAACGCTATCGAGACCATGAAGGATCGTCTCGACGCCAACGCCGTGGCCGCTCAGGTCCCGATGGCGCCGAGGACAACTTCTGGGGCGTCATCGACCTCGTTACCATGACTGCATGGGACTTCAAGGCGACGAGAAGGGCATGACCTACCCCGAGCCGATGGACGAGATCCCGGCTGAGTTTGCGACATCGCTGCCACCAAGCGCGAGGAGCTCCTCGACGCTGCTGCCAGCTTTGACGACGAGCTCATGGAGAAGATCCTCATGGAGGAGGACTTCACCGTCGAGGAGCTCAAGGCTGCTCTGCGCAAGGGCGTTCTGGCCAACGAGCTCAACCTCGTCTTCGTGGGCTCCGCTACAAGAACAAGGGCGTTCAGGAGCTGCTCGACGCTGTCGTCGACTACCTGCCCAGCCCGCTCGACGTTGAGGCCGTCACCGGTACCGATCCGGACACCGGCGAGGAGATCCAGCGTCATCCTTCCTTCGACGAGCCTTTCTCCGGCCTGGTCTTCAAGATCATGACCGACCCGTTCGTCGGTAAGCTCACCTACGTCCGCGTTTACTCCGGCCGCGCCGAGTCCGGCTCCTACGTGGTCAACGCTTCCAACGGTCAGCGCGAGCGTCTCGGCCGCATCCTCGAGATGAACGCCGCCGAGCGTATCGACCGTGACGACGCTGCCGCCGGCGACATCGTCGCTTGCGTCGGCTTCAAGAACTCCACCACCGGTGACACCCTGTGCGCCGAGGGCAAGGAGATCGTCCTCGAGAAGATCGAGTTCGCTAAGCCCGTTATCGACGTTGCATCGAGCCCAAGACCAAGGCCGAGCAGGACAAGATGTCCCTGGCTCTGACCAAGCTCGCCGAGGAGGACCCGACCTTCCAGGTGTCCACCAACCACGAGACCGGCCAGACCATCATCGCCGGCATGGGCGAGCTGCACCTCGAGATCATCGTCGACCGTCTGCTCCGCGAGTTCAAGGTTGACGCTAACGTCGGTAAGCCCCAGGTTGCCTACCGCGAGACCGCCGGTCACGACGTCGAGAAGGCTGAGGCAAGTTCGTCCGTCAGTCCGGCGGTCGCGGTCAGTACGGCCACGCCGTCATCAAGCTCGAGAAGATGGAGGAGGGCTTCGGCTACGAGTTCGTCAACGCTATCGTCGGCGGCGTCGTGCCCAAGGAGTACATCCCGTCCATCGACAAGGGCATCCAGGAGGCCCTGAACACCGGTGTTATCGCCGGCTTCCCGGTCCTCGACGTTAAGGTCACCCTGTTCGACGGTTCTTACCACGAGGTCGACTCCTCCGAGGCCGCCTTCAAGATCGCCGGTTCCATGGCTATCAAGGACGCTCTCAAGAAGTCCGATCCGCAGCTGCTCGAGCCGATCATGGCTGTCGAGGTCGAGACCCCCGAGCAGTACATGGGCGACGTTATGGGCAACCTCTCCGGTCGCCGCGGCAAGATCGAGGGCATGGAGGATCGCAAGAACAGCAAGCTCATCCGTGCCAAGGTGCCGCTGGGCGAGATGTTCGGTTACGCTACCGACCTTCGCTCCCAGACCCAGGGCCGTGCATCCTACACGATGCAGTTCGACTCTTATGAGCCCGCGCCCAAGTCCATCGTGGACGAGGTCATGAGCAAGAACGCCTAAGTTCGAGCTCCCTGTTACGTAATCCGCGAGAACATCTCTCGCACTCTTTGGAGGTTTAAGTTGGCTACCCAGAAGATCCGCATTCGCCTCAAGGGCTATGATCACGAGGTCGTCGATCAGTCCGCGAAGCTCATCGTCGAGACCGCTCAGAAGACCGGTGCTCGCGTTTCCGGTCCTGTCCCCCTGCCCACCGAGCGCAACCTGTACACGGTTATCCGCTCGCCGCACGTGAACAAGGACTCCCGTGAGCAGTTCGAGATGCGCACCCACAAGCGCCTCATCGACATCCTCGACCCCACCTCGGGCACCGTTGATTCGCTCATGCGTCTCGACCTCCCCGCTGGCGTCGACATCGACATCAAGCTCTAAGCGATATCGCTCATAGCTTACAGAGCCCCGCTGCCATTACGGTAGCGGGGCTCTTTTGTTTTGCATGATGGGTTTTGACCGCCTGGTAATGCTGCTGAGTAGGTGGCTGCGGCGCCCTATTCGCCCAAGGGGCGCAGCGACGCCTCCTCAAAATGGAAGGATCGCAAGCCGTCTTCTGTTTCGATGCACGCGCGTCCAAAGGTATCGACGGTTTTAAAGATGCCTCGCGCTGCTCGTCACCGGCAGGGGAGCGGGCGATAACGTGCTTTCCAATCCAATTGAGGTGAGCGACATATTCGCCGTGGACGGGCGCGAGCGATCCGGTGTTTTCTTCCATGGCGTTGAGGCGTTCTGCCCAGCATCTACAGCGTCTATAACTGCGTGATAGACCTCATCGAGGAGCATGTCGACAGCAGGAACGTTCTCGTTAAGGTCCGAGAGACCGATTGCCGGCAGGCCGCCATCGGGCACCTCCGTGGGCACATAGTTCACGTTGACGCCGATGCCACAGACCGCAAAGGGGTTGCCTTCGTTATCGCGTGCGGCTTCGACCAGAATGCCGCCGAGCTTGCGTCCTCGCGCGACCAGGTCGTTGGGCCATTGAGGCCAATCTCGTTTGCAAGACCCTGCTTTTCGAGCGCCTCGAGCACCGCTAGGCCGCTGACGGCGGCAAGGCCAGAGTACTTGG
>ENA-OQIM01000025-OQIM01000025.1-human-gut-metagenome-genome-assembly--contig:-NODE-25-length-40155-cov-2.042895_pt1 | contig 40155 bp, 57 predicted proteins | sample MGYA00242579_ERZ504744 | MGnify/ENA primary metagenome ERZ504744 (study PRJEB26092, sample SAMD00036441) | human gut metagenome | host: Homo sapiens | study: EMG produced TPA metagenomics assembly of...
GTGTGTTTTGTTTGTATTATTCGAACTACAAGAAACATGCTTTGAGAGTTTCGCAAATTATCGCGGCAGTCGTCAAGATCTCCTATAAAATGAGGCATTTTGCCCGTTACTTCCTCTAATAATATATCCCCGCCTGCGGGGTGAGGCTCCGCGGGGCGGGAATAACTGCAATTCAGAATAGTTACCCGGATTTATGTCTTTTAGGAAATCCTTCCTTCTTTCATCTCAAATACCACATCTGCCACATTCATAGTGGATTTCCTGTGTGATACAAGAACCACCGTCTTCTCTTCTGCGGATTCTCTGAGGGATTTGAGTATGATGCCTTCGTTCAGGGAATCAAGGTTTGAGGTCGGTTCGTCCATGAGAAGGAACGGACTGCGTGAAGGAAAGCGCGGGCGATGCCAATTCGCTGTTTTTCGCCACCAGAGAGGGTGTCTCCGAGTTCGCCTACTTCTGTGTCGTAGCCTTTGGGAAGGTGCATGATGAAGTCGTGGATGGACGCTTTGCGGGCGGCTTCCATGATCTCCTCGCGCGTCGCGCCCGGCTTGCCGATTGCGATGTTGTTGGCTATGGAATCATGGAACAGGTGGGTCTCCTGTGTCACGTAGCTTTCCATGTCGCGGAGATGCTTTGTAGGAATCTTTCGCACGTCTTCGCCGTCTACGTGGAGCGCGCCGGAATTCACATCCCAGAAACGCATCAACAGCTTGAGAAGTGTGAATTTACCAGAACCGCTCGTCCCGTGGATCCCCAGGATCTTTCCTGCCGAAATATCCAGTGAGTAATCGTCCAGAATCACTTCATTATCATATGCAAACGTCACATACTCCGCATCTGCGCCAGAAAATGTCCATCCTGCAGCACCATTACCAACATCCTGCTTCGCAGACACTCCCACTCCATCAGATGCACTGGCAGCATCCCGTTTTAAACCATCCACTACCAAAGCAGACTTCCTCTGCCCTGCACCACTCTGCACATCAGCAGTCAGTTAGTTAAAGTCAACTGTTTTTGTTCGTTTGGTTCCCATAGGGAACGAAACAAAAATCCTGAAACCCGCATAAAATGGGGATTTGTGATTTTTTTGTGTGAAAAATCGGTGAAAAAAGTCGATTTCGGCGGGCATTCTTTTTGGGATTTTTCATCCTTTTTGGACTCAAAAAGGGATATAAACAGTCATATAGTACTGTCCATATCCCTTTAGCTAATATCTGCTATCTATATTACCACCTGGCAACCTGCTGCTGACTTTCTACGCTCTCTTCATTACTGCCCGACAGCCTCCAGCCAGCTTTCTACATTTTCTTCCTCACCGCCCGGCAGCCTCCAACCAACTCTCTACGGTGGCTTCTTTTTCGCTGATGACTTCGGCGATTTCTTTTATTGACATTCCCCTCTGAAAAAGAGCTTTTGCCGTTTTTCTGCGTTCGTTTATTTCGCACTCCTGACGCATTTCTTTCATCAATTCTTCTAATGCTTCGCACATACTACCCGTCTCTCCTTCTGTCTCTTTTAATTCTGATACTCGTTTTGACAAGATTTCACTATACATTTCATCTGCGTTCTTGCAATGCAGATCATGCATTAATCGTCCCAGGTCTGTGTCCTCGTTCTGAATTGAGGAGTTTACATATATGATATGTGCGCCATCTCCAAACATATCTCCCGTTTCTTCGATGACCCGATCTGCATGATAAATCGGCAGACCTTTTCCTGGTACGTCATCTCGTGTGATAAAGATCACGTAACTCTCCGGCAGCTCCTCATAATCCTGACCCGGATTTAATGTGTTCATATCCAGCAGGCCGCTGTGATAGCGTGCTCTTTTCGGCGATGCGCCTTCTGATTCCTGCTGGATTTCTACATTATATCTCTTATCTTTATCGTCCTTTGCCACGCAGTCAAGAATTGCTGATCTGCCCTGTAGATTCTTGTAATCCTTCTGGACAATGTGATCCACAACCTGCAGGTCCTTCATTTCCATTATGATACGCAGAATATATTCTGCACATTCGCGTTTCTTCAGTACATTTCGCATGAAGATATCATTCATGATCGTAAGTTCTTTTATTACGTCTTTGTATCTTATGTAGCGCTGTTCCAGTTCATTATCTGGAGCTATACCAGTGGTTCCCATTTCGATAACGTCCTCCATTCGTAATGATAAAATAATTTTGCAGTGTGTTTTATGTATTTTTTTATCAGCTTGAAATGTATTTTTTTAGAGTATTATCGGAATGTATTTTTAATTTTGGGTTTTTGTTTCAGAAAATTTTTGTCCTCTGTGCAGATGAAGTTTTTTCTGTATCAACTCCTTGTTTATAGTACTTTATGTTCTTAATTTTAACAGGAATTATATTTCTGGTCAACGAAACTTTTTATAAAGTTAGGTAAATATTTGTTTCTACTTTTTTATTTTTTGCCTTTTGTCCGGGGGATTTTTTGCCTGAGTGGCGTAAGAAGACCGTCAAGGGACGTCGCCCGTCCTCTGACAACCCCTGGGCTGGGTGTTGGACGGAAATTTTGTCGTGTGGGGTGCCCTTTGAAAAATTCTCCTGGTGTTTCAGGTCGGGAGATTTTCGTATGAATGGGATTCTGGGTTGCGCTGTGGCTCCCTGAGTCTTGGGTTTTGTATGGGGTAGGGTGTCCTGTGGACACGCAGATTGTTGATTGGGACTGGGATGGTTTGTATAGATCTGATTTCTATTGGTATCCGAATCCACAAAATTCCCATAAAAAAAATGGCCCAAACCACAATCAAGTAGATTCAAGCCAACAAAAAAATCTTAATAAATAACTCTCAGCCAACTCACCACCTCCAAACAAGCACTCTCCCCTCACATCCAGAAGGTTAGCAACGCCGTGCTCTCCGGCATATGCGCCTTCCCCGCAGTACAAGTCACCGTGATCATGATCATTCCCTTAATATTCCCATGACTGCTCCGCGTAAACCGACACGCGCTCAGCGGGATTCTCACCTTATTCGCGCGAAGGTCAACTTCGCACAGCTGCCCATGATTCTCATACTTAAGGGACGAAAGCCACCCCGTCATATCCTTGCCATCGATCCGGGAAATGCCATGTACCGGACAGATCGTAAGTTCGAGCCAGCTTCCCCGGCTATTATTACGGATCACCGCAATATGCTCAAACCCCTGATGTGCCATGGAAAGACGCGGGCCGCCGGTACGGTTCACCTGATGAAGCGCTATCCCCACCTCATAATTGCCCCTTTCAAGGACTTTTTCCAGGAAATTCGGCGTAGAAGATTCCTGCGAGATCGTAGTGTCTTTTTTTTACCTGCGTATCACTTCTGGTGATAGACAGAAGAAGTTCATAATCGACATTTTCTATCAGCTGGCGAAGCGATTCCTGCCGGGATTCTTCGCTCACTCCCAGACGGGTCAGATAAGACTGCGTGGACTGCAGAATGCACTCATACATCCTGAGCGCACGAGTGCCAGCCTCAGTAAAGTATACTGTTCCGTCAGATACCCATAATTTACGCATTCCTTAAAAAAAACGACTTACCGGACCGTGGCTCACACCACAGATATCGGCAACAGTCCCCACACAGCCACGCTTTTTTTCAATTTTTTCCAGAGTCATCAGATAGTTAATCTGAAGCAGTGAAGGATGAAGTAGATCTTTCATAGTTTTTGTCCTTTTTTGTATATTCCTTTCCAGTGAAAAAAACAAGCCTGTCTCACCATATATGAACATCCAGTTCCCTGCTGTTCCAGTCCACCGGTTCCTCGTCCTCATTCGCAAACGCGATCAGGGCATTTCCCTCGATGACAGTCCTGTCTCTGAATTGAAAATTCAAAAACATCAGAAGGAATGACAGGTTTCCCCTTATGCAGTTCCGCACGGATCCATTTTTGCTGATCTTTGTACCAGAGGCATCCCAGATCACTGTCTGGCTCCGGATTGATCTCAAGCTCAAACCAGCTTTTTTCTTCCTCGACATGAAGCCTGATATTCTGGGAAAAATCATGAAATTCCCGCGCGAACCTGCGGGGATACGTTTTTTCCATATAATAAATCCCCATCAAAAAAACATAGATCTCCAGGTGCATACCGATAACTCAGATCCGTATACCGCAAAACTCTCTCAAAAGTCTCTCCATAATTCACAAAATTACAAACCTGCCGGACTGTCTCCTCGCTGACGATATGCTCCATACGGCAGGCATCTTCCTGGCGGTTTCACTTCCCACACCGACAAACTGCAGAAACTGAGCAAAAGTCTCATGCCGATACCCACACTCCACCCCCGTCAATAGCCCCAGCGCTTTTCGCGCCCAGCGAAACAGCCCTCCGCGTGGTCAGGAGGGGAGCGCGAGGGGAGAACGACCTTCGCAACTATGAGTGCCCTCCCTCGCAAGGCTTTTCAAAGCCCTTGTCAGACTCAATAATATATCGTATATTATAACTAACACACAAAACTCGCCCGCCAGCGGCGGGCGAAAGGAGAACCCACTATGATAGATATACACAACATCAGCACCCACTGCACCCGCACCGAATTCGTCGGCACCACCGTCCTCGACACCATCGGCCTCGTCATCTCCGGCATAGATGACACCTTACTATCCACCATGAACATCAGCACCAAATACCACACCCTCGGTCTCTTCAGCTCCCGGACCGGAGCCGCCGGTCAGATCACCGCAATAGACGACGCAGTCAAAGCCACCAACACCGAAGTCCTCTCCATCGAATTTCCAAGAGACACCAAGGCTGGGGCGGCCACGGCAACTACATCGTGATCGGCGGTAACGATGTTTCCGATGTACGCCACGCGATCGAACTCGCACTTGAACTCACGAAAAAAATGCCGGAGAGCTGTACATCAGCGACTCCGGACATCTTGAATTTACATTTTCCGCCAGCGCAGGCGCAGCCCTGCAAAAAGCTTTCCACGCTGTACCGGGACAGGCTTTCGGCTTCATGGCAGGATCCCCTGCTGCGATCGGTCTCGTCATGGCTGACACCGCAATGAAGCTTCCGCCGTCAACATCGCCTGCTACATGACCCCGAGCATCGGCACCAGCCACTCCAATGAAGTCATCCTCGGTATCTCCGGTGATGCCAGTGCCGTCAAAGCCGCCGTCCTCGAAGCCCGCCAAGTTGGTCTCGAACCTCCTCATCGGCATGGGCAGCTACCCCGAAATCCCCGGTACACCGTACCTGTAAATCAAAAAAGCCCGCGCCCCACACCACTCATCCAACCGACAAGTGATCCTGGGGTACAGGCTTTTTATTATATTCATTAATAATTGAATTTAGTTAAGCTGGTAAACATCTGCATACTGCAGTCCGAAGCTCAGCGCCTCGCTGTGGCTGCTGCAGTAGATATCTACGTGTCCGTATGGAGTTCCAAGGTCTTCTACGGTGTAAACGTTGCCGTTGATGAGAAGTTTGGTTCCGAACGGTACGCCTGCCATGGCTACGGTACGTCCTGCTACCGGCATGGTTCCGCTGGCTGTTGCGTTTCCTGCTGTTCCGCAGCAGATCGCACAGTTACAGTAAGCAGTCAGCTTGAAGTTTCCAAGGTAAGTTCCCTGACTGGAGTCAGAAGAAGAACTGCTGTCGCTGGAAGATGTATCGCTGCTGTCAGAAGAACTGTCAGAGCTTGTATCCTCGCTGGAATCATCTGTATAAGAATCATCACTGGAAGTATCCTCTGTTTCATCTGTATACTGGCTGTCATCATCGATAGTTCCTGCATTATCATCCTCAGAATAATCATCGGAGCTGTCAGAAGAACTATCCTCTGTGTAGGAATCATCACTCTCATCATAGGACTCGTCCTCAGAGTAATCCTCGTCACTGGATGCATCCTCGCTGTAATCAGAAGAATCCTCCTCATTTGCAGCTTCTGCTGCCGCTGCCTCGGCTGCTGCCTGAGCCGCTGCTTCCTCAGCTGCACGCTCCTGCTCAGCCTGCTCCATCAGGACTGCGATATCATTGTCTGCGTTGTTGACCTCTGCCATCAGAGCATTCGCTTCTTCCTGACTTGCGCTGATCTGATTTACATAGGAGCTGATGTTATCGCTTGTTGTAGCAACAAGGTTCTGAACCTCCTGCTGCTTGGAGCCTTTCTCTGCGAGCATAGTATTGATGGAAGCGGATTCCTCCTCGATCTTCTGCTGCTGATCGGCGATATTCTGCTGTGTTGCCTCGTATTTCTCAAGCATGTTTCTGTCGTATTTGGACAGCTCGGAAATGTTGTTTGCCTGATTCAGGAGCTCGGAAAGACTTCCGGCTGAGATCAGTGCCTCAAACATGGTTGTGCCGCCGTGCTCATATATGTACTGGATACGGTCGGACATTGCTTCCTTCTGCTTGATGGCTGCCTTCTTCGCACTGGCGAGTGCAACCTTGACTTTGTTTAACTCGTCCTCTTTCTCAGCGGCCTGTGTGCTTAACTGGGAAATGCTCTCTGTCAGTTCATTATATTGTGAATTCAGTTCTGACAGGTAGGATTCGAGTTCCTGTTTCTTGCTCTCCAGGCCACTGATGTTTGCCTGTGCCTGGTCAAGTCCTGCCTGCGCTTCCTGCTTCTGAGCCTGTGCTGCGGCTATCTGATCTTCTGTAGAAGCGAATACGGTTGTTCCCATAGAAGCAGTCATTGCACATGTTATCAGCAGTGAAAGAACTTTCTTACTTTTCATATAAACACCTCATAATTTTTTTGTATCCTTAGTATAACACATTTTTTCATAAAATCAACACTTTTATTTAATTTTTGTAACATTCATGTAACATTTCAAATAAAAATCCCCGATTTTACCGCATATCCACTATATCTGTTACAAAAAAATTACACCGTAAAACCAGTCCGCCACTTTTTCCACAGCACCACCCCAGGCAGATCTGTCATCAATTCTGCACAAAAAACAGCCCGCCGGGATCCTCCTCCCAACAGGCTGGTGCAACTGGCATCTGTTATTCCGCCGCAGCTTCCTCCAGTTCCTCTCCGTCTTCCGTATTCAGAAGTTCCTGATATTTCTCCAGGATCAGAGACTGGATATGGTCTCTTGTCTGCGAATTGATCGGATGTGCGATATCACGGTATTCTCCGTCACTTGCCTTGCGGCTCGGCATTGCGATGAACAATCCCTTTTCTCCCTCGATCACCTTGATATCATGTACTACAAATTCATCATCTATTGTGATCGAAACGACCGCTTTCATCTTTCCTTCTTTTGCAATCTTTCTCACACGTACATCTGTAATATTCATTTGTTTGCTGCCCCTTTCATTTTTCATACGCACAGTTTGATTCTGTATTTATCTGCCACCATTACCAGCGACCTGATTATAATGCGTACCTTTCATTCTTTTCTACAATGATACGAACCTTGCCGTCCTCACCGGTGTAACAGGAATCTGCCTGATCGTATCTCGGCTCTCAACGATGCAGTTCTCGATCCGGACATTATCGCCCAGATAAACATCATTGAGGATCACGGAATTCCTGATCACACAGTTGTTGCCTACGTAAACATCCTTGAACAGCACAGAATTCTCAACTGTACCATTGATGATGCATCCGCTTGCAACAAGACTGTTCTTTACGACTGCTCCCGGATTGTACTTCGCCGGTGGAAGGTCGTCGATCCTGGTCTTGATCGCCGGTTCCTGTTTGAAGAAATAGTTCCGGATCTCCGGCTGCAGGAATGCCATATTGGTCCGATAATATGCTTCCGCAGTGGAAATATTGCTCCAGTATGTATCTATCTTATAGCCGTAAATTCGTTTGAGGTTTTTGTAACGGATAAGGATATCGTTTACAAAATCATGTCTGCCTTCCTGGGCAGCGCGCTCCAGAAGCTCAATCAGCTGGCGGCGCCTGATGACATAAATACCGGTAGAGATCGTATTGTAATTGGATACGATCGGTTTCTCTTCGAATTCTTCGATCCTGCAGTCATCATTCATGCGGACCACGCCAAAACGCTCTACTTCACTCTGGTCCTTACATGTCGTACATACAACAGTGATGTCTGCACGTTTCGAAATATGGAAATCCAGAACCTTGTTGTAATCCATCTTGTAGATGCAGTCGCCGGATGCGATCACAACATACGCTCATGGCTTTTCTTGAGGAAATCAATGTTCTGGTAAATGGCATCTGCTGTTCCCTGATACCACAGGCTGTTGTCCTTGGTGATCGTAGGGGTAAATACAAAAAGTCCTCCCTGCTTACGGCCGAAGTCCCACCATTTGGAGGAACTTAAGTGTTCGTTGAGGGATCTTGCGTTGTACTGGGTCAGTACGGCAACTTTCTGTACGTGTGAATTTGCCATATTGCTCAGTGCGAAATCTATACTGCGGTAACTTCCGGCTACCGGCATTGCTGCGATTGCTCTCTTGTCCGACAATTCCCGCATACGGCTGTTGTTGCCGCCTGCAAGGATAATCCCGATTGCTTCATGACTGCTCACCATCCTTTGCTTTGATCACCTGTCCACTCTCAAGAATTCCGTTCGGATAATCCTCCGCTGCAGTAATTCCTGAAATTGCAGTGTTTCTTCCTATCTTAACATTGTCCGGTATGACGCTCTGCTCTCCGATCGTAGCAAGTCCGAACGCATAAACTGCAGGCTTGAGGACGTTCTTCGCCTCTTCTCCGCATCCAATGATAACGTTATCGCCAACGGTGACATCCTCTGCTATGATCGCCTTGTCCAGAACGGAGTTCTCTCCTATTACAGTGTTCCTCATAATGATGGAATCCTTCACAACCGTTCCCTTGCCGATCACGACATTCGGTCCGATGACGGAATGATAAACCTCTCCGTAGATCTCCGTGCCCTCGCCGATCAGACAGCAGTCTGTCACTGCATCCGCTGCGATATACTGAGGCGGGATAATATCTCCCTTGGTATAGATCCGCCAGTATTCTTCATAAAGATTGAACTCCGGAACAATGTCGATCAGTTCCATATTGGCTTCCCAATAAGATCCCAGAGTTCCAACATCCTTCCAGTATCCACTGTATTCGTAGGCAAAAAGTCTCTGCCCCTTGTCCTTACAATAAGGAAGGATATGCTTGCCAAAGTCACAGTTGCTCTGTGCCTTAAGTGCGATCAGAGCCTCCTTCAGCACAGGCCAGCTAAATATGTAAATTCCCATAGAAGCCAGATTGCTGCTCGGCTTCTCCGGTTTCTCCTCGAATTCCTTCACACGTCCTGTCTCGTCAGTCACCATGATGCCGAAACGGCTTGCTTCCTCCATAGGGACAGGCATACATGCAATTGTGATATCGCTTTGTTTGCCTTGTGGAAATTCAGCATGATCTCATAGTCCATCTTGTAGATGTGGTCGCCGGAAAGAATCAGCACATAATCCGGATTATACTGCTCCATGTAATCGAGATTCTGGAAAATCGCATTTGCTGTTCCGGTGTACCATTCGCTGTTGTCGCTCCTCTCATATGGAGGCAATACGGTCACACCGCCCTCATTCCTGTCCAGATCCCACGGGATTCCGATTCCGATATGTGTATTCAGACGCAATGGCTGATACTGCGTCAGAACGCCCACTGTGTCAATGCCTGAATTAATACAGTTACTCAGCGGAAAATCAATGATACGATATTTTCCCCCAAAGGCGACCGCTGGTTTCGCTACCTTAGCTGTCAATACTCCAAGTCTGCTGCCCTGACCGCCAGCCAGCAGCATGGCGATCATCTCTTTCTTAATCATGCACTCACCTCTTATTTTGTTTGATTTTTTAATTATACCATACTCATCAAGATTAGTGAACATTATTTACAATTTTTTTGTGTAAACTTTGTGTTTTTTATATTTATTGCACACGTTTTTTGTGTTACAAAAAACGTCACATTACTTTTTATGTGAGTTTTGCACAATTTTTCGACATTTTATTGTATATTTTTTCATCCATCAAACTTAGACTTTTCATTTCCACCTCAAGGGGTATAATATTAGCGTAACTGTTTCGTATTTTCACAGTTAATAAATTAAGGAGATTATCATTATGTATCAGATAGACTTTCATAAACCGATCGCCATCCATTTCATTGGTATTGGCGGAATCAGCATGAGCGGACTGGCTGAGGTCCTTCTGGAAGAGGGATTCACCATCTCCGGCTCTGACGCGAAGAAAAGCCCGCTGACCACTCTTCTCGAGGAAAAAGGGGCTACCCTCTACTACGGACAGCGTGCTTCCAACATCAAGGACTCTGTTGACGTTGTTGTTTACACAGCAGCCATCCATCCGGACAACCCGGAATTCGCCTGTGCAAAGGAGAAAGGCATCCCGATGCTCACCAGAGCGCAGCTTCTCGGACAGATCATGCGCAATTACGACACCCCGATCGCAGTATCCGGAACTCATGGCAAGACTACCACAACTTCCATGATCTCCCACATTCTGCTCAAAGGTGAATGCGACCCGACCATCAGTGTCGGCGGTATCCTTCCGGCGATCGGCGGAAATATCCGTGTCGGTCAGTCAGAGACTTTCCTCACCGAAGCCTGCGAGTACACCAACAGCTTCCTGAGCTTTTTCCCGAAGATCAGCATCATCCTGAACATGGATGCGGATCATCTGGATTTCTTCAAGGATATCGATGACATCCGTCATTCTTTCCGTAAGTTTGCAGAACTTCTTCCGGCAGACGGTGCACTCATCATCAACGCAGATACTCCGAAATACGAGGAGATCGCGAAGGATCTTCCATGCAAAGTCATCACCTACAGTCTTGAGAAAGAAGCCGACTACACAGCCGACAATATCACATACGATGAATTCGGACATGCCACTTTCCGCGTACTCCATAACGGTGAGCCGATCGAAACCTGCACTCTCCGCGTTCCGGGAATCCACAATGTTTCCAATGCGCTGGCATCCATCGCCTGCGGACAACTTCTGGAACTTTCCAACGAAGTGATCTTTGAGGGACTTAAGGACTTCACAGGAACAGACCGCCGTTTCCAGTACAAGGGACAAATCGGCGGCGTTACGATCATCGATGATTATGCACATCATCCGACAGAGATCGAGGCAACTCTCCATGCAGCAAAGAATTATCCACACAAAAAAGATCTGGTGTGTTTTCCAGCCGCATACTTATACACGTACCAAGGCTCTGCTTCCGGAATTTGCCAAGGCTCTTTCCCTGGCAGATCATGTCGTTCTTGCTGATATTTATGCAGCCAGAGAGACTGATAACCTCGGAATTTCCTCCGCAAACCTGCAGGAACTGATCTCTGAGATCGGTACTCCGTGCGAATATTTCCCGACTTTCGACGAAATCGAGAACTTTTTGCTTGAAAATTGTACACAGGGTGACCTGTTGATAACTATGGGGGCCGGAGACGTTGTAAATATTGGAGAACAGCTCCTCGGCAAGTAAGTTATCCACATTATCCACATGCTTATACACATTTTGGACGGTGTATAGCATGTGGATTTTTATTGCCCTGGAGTGTTTACATAAGTGTATGTGGAAACCTGCAAAAATGCGCTGATTTGCACGTTTTATCGACATTTATCATGGTTGCAGATAATTTTATCCCGATTTCACTTTCCACATTATCCACATTATCCACATTTTAGTGTGGAAATCTTTTACCGAAAAATACCCTATTCTCTTTTGAAAAAGGTTGTGCTATAATCCAATTGTTCCAAACTGCCGCTGTTTCGGCGGCATTTAACTGGAATTTTTTTCTTGGAAAGTGAGCGATATTTCATGGCAATGATCACCTTACAAAACTCCTCCATGACGGAGGTCACGATCTTATCGAACACATTTATCGACAATTATATGCCGGAGGCAAACGGAGAATTCGTCAAAGTGTATATCTATCTTTTGCGTTCACTCTCCAATGCTCCGGTTTCTTTCAGTCTGGAGCAGATGGCAGACCGTCTGCTGTGCACAGAGAGGGACATCCTCCGTGCGCTGAAATACTGGGCAAAGCAGGAGCTCCTTGTCCTTGATTTCACAGACAGTGATAAACTCTGCGGGATTGCACTGCTCTCTCCGGATAAACATACGGAGAATGCGTCTTCTGTCTCTGCTTCTGTGGAGACCGTTTCCACCGTAGAACAGCCGGCCATTCAGGCTGCATCAGCTCCTTCCGCCGCTGTGGAACCTTCTGTTCCCACTGGCAAAGCTTCTTCTGACAAGAAGCAGGAACTGACCCCTGAGCGTATCCGCGAGCTGAAGCAGAATGAGGAGATCATCCAGATCCTTTATATCGCAGAACAGTACCTCGGCAAGACGCTCTCCCCTACGGAGAGCCAGAAGCTGCTCTTCTTTTATGACGGGCTTGGCTTAAGCGCGGATTTGATCGAGTATCTTCTTGAATACTGCGTCAGCCACAATCACAAGAGCATCCGTTACATTGAGAAGGTTGCCATTGCCTGGGCTGAGGAAGGCATCACTACTGTCGAGCAGGCGAAGCGTTCCAATTCACGTTATAATAAGGAATATTTTACGATTCTCAAGGCGCTGGGGATCACGAACCGTAACCCGGTTGAGACAGAGATCACGCTTATGGATACCTGGCTCAAGACGTATTGTTTTTCCATGGAGATCATCCAGGAGGCATGTAACCGTACCGTTCTCCAGACCGGACAGGCAAGTTTCCAGTACACGGACAAGATCCTCGAGGGCTGGAAGAAGAAAGAAGTCAAAACTCTCGACGACATCCGTTCTCTGGATGATGAGCACCAGAAACGCCGCCAGAGCAAGAAGGCTGCCTCCAGGAAACCGGCCGCACCTGCTTCCAATAACCGTTTTAACAATTTCGAACAGAGAGAATATGATTTCAGCGAATATGAGAAGCATCTGCTGAATCAGTAAGCTTTTTACACATAAGGAGGAAAGCGTGGCTTTACAGAATTTTCAATATGATACCATCATGAGAGAATATAGCCGCCGTCAGTCAGAGGTCCAGCGTGCCCTCGAGGAGCGGCGCAAAGAAGCGTATACACGAGTTCCCAGACTCCTGGAAATCGACCAGGAAGTCGCATCTTTGAGTGCCCGTAAGGCCCGTGCATTGCTTCTCGGACAGCCGGCTTCCATCGAGGAACTGCGCGAGGAGGTTGCTGCGCTTGCCAATGAGCGGATCTCTCTTCTCAAGGCAAACGGGTTTCCTGCGGATTACCTGAAACCGCATTATTTCTGCCATGAATGTCAGGATACAGGATATACTGACGGTCACCGCAAATGCGCCTGTTTCAAAAAAGCAGAGATCGAGCTTCTTTATACACAGTCAAATCTTACAGAGATTCTCAAAAAGAAAATTTTGAGCACTTTTCTTTTGACTGGTATTCTGATACAATAAAAAATGAAGCAACAGGATTAACTGCCCGCCAGACAGCACAGCGGGCTTACGATACCGCCTGGAACTTTGTGCAGGATTTTGACTCCCGCTTCCAGAATCTGTTTTTCTATGGCAGCACCGGTGTAGGCAAGACTTTTCTTTCCCACTGTATCGCCAATGCACTTCTGGAGAGTTCTCACTGTGTTTTGTATTTTTCTGCGTTTGATCTGTTTGACAGCATGGCTCAGACAGCTTTTCCAGAAAATCCGAAACCGACCCCGGCGAAAATTTTATCCTGGACTGTGATCTACTGATCATTGATGATCTGGGTACGGAGCTGACCAACAGCTTTGTGTCCTCGCAGTTATTTTTGTGCATCAACGAGCGTATTGCCCGGCGTAAATCCACGGTCATTTCAACGAATCTGACGCTTGAGGATTTCTCAGCCACGTATTCCGAGAGAACTTTTCCCGGATCGCGAGCAACTATCAGATGTTGAAACTGATCGGCAAAGACATCCGAATACAGAAAATATTTTTAGGAGGAAAATAAAGATGGCACAGTTAAACAACAAGGAACTGACTACACTTCCAGTAGGAAGACTGGGACTCATCCCTCTGGAAAGCTGTCGTCCCCTTGGCGAAAAGGTCAATGAATGGCTTGTTAAATGGAGAAACGAAAGAGACCACGCAGAAATGCAGTCCTTCGCATTTGAAGGATATCAGCGCGATTCTTACATTGTCGATGTCAAAACTCCTCGTTTTGGCTCCGGTGAAGGTAAGGGTGAGGTCAATGAATCTGTCCGTGGTGATGATATCTATCTTATGGTAGATGTAACCAACTACAGCCTGACTTACCGTATCAGCGGATTCACCAACCTGATGTCTCCGGACGACCATTTTCAGGATCTGAAACGTGTGATTGCAGCGATCGGCGGCAAAGCACGCCGTGTCAATGTCATCATGCCGTACCTTTATGAGAGCCGCCAGAGCAAACGTACTGGCCGTGAATCTCTGGACTGTGCATCTGCACTCCAGGAACTGACCGGAATGGGCGTAGAGAACATCATCACTTTTGACGCACATGATGCGCGTGTACAGAATGCTACTCCGCTTCATGGTTTTGAGACCATCCAGCCGGCTTATCAGTCATTAAGGCTCTTCTTAAGAACGAAGAGGGACTTCATATCGACAATGACCATTTCATGATCATCAGCCGGATGAAGGAAGTATGAGAAGAGCGATCTACTTGCCAACGTCCTCGGTGTTGACATGGGTATGTACTACCGCAGACTGGACTACACCCGCAAGGTAAACGGCCGTCATCCGATCGCAGCTTACGAGTTTCTTGGACCGAAGCTCGAGGGCAAGGACGTTATCCTGATCGACGATATGATCTCCTCCGGATACAGTATCCTTGAGATCGCATCTCTCCTCAAGAAACGTGGTGCAGGCAGGATCTATATCTGCACAACCTTCGGCTTCTTTACAGACGGACTTGAGAAGTTTGACGATGCTGCAAGAAACGGAATCTTTGATAAGCTTCTGACCACCAACCTGATCTATCAGACTCCGGAACTTCTTGCGAAGCCATACTACATCAGCTGTGATATGAGTAAGTATATCGCCCTGATCATCGACACTCTGAACCATGATATGTCTGTCAGCCACCTGCTGAACCCGGCAGACAGGATCAAGCGCTGCGTGTCCAATTATATGGCTCAGTATGACGAGAAATAATATCTGATTACATTTTTCTTCCATAATAAATACCCCGCGGAGGATGTTTCTTGCATCTTCTCTGCGGGGTATTTGAATTTATAAGTATATTAGTTCTGATCTCCTGCAAGCTTCTGAATCGTGGACATTGCCAGATTAAGGGAATCGATCTCTATCTCCTCTGCGATCGGAAGGTATGTATAGTCTTCGACTTCCTGGTACTCTTCCATCAGGTTTGACAGGCTGATCTCCTTTTCTTTGATTGCTTCATCGAGATCATCTTTGCCGGACTGTAAGCGGTCCTGACGCGCAAGGAAACGCTTCTTGACTCTCCGACGCTTCTCAAGCTCACGGATGGTTTTCATATTGAAAAAGCCTTCCAGCAGCACGAGGCAGATTCCGGCTGCGGCTGCTACCAGTGCCAGCATCGTTTCTTTGAAATGTACGCCAAGAATGAGTGCACCTGCCAGAAACAGAATCAATGTTACACAGATTCCGGCTGCCTGTATCTGATTTCTGCGTTCCAGCTGTTGAATACGTTCTTCCGAAAATCCCTCTCCGTGACCTCCATCCAGTCTGCGTAAAGAATCCTCCTGCGCGCGCATTTCAATTCTCTCTTCCTCCAGTTCATGAAGTTCCCTGTTCATATGGTCAATAGAGGTACGGATTCTTCTGTTTCTCAGCAAGATTCTCTTTCTTCCGGCGTTCTACCTGCACCTGATAACTTGCGGGACATCTTGAGCATCTGTAAAATGCGTCCGAGATCCTTCTGTTCTGCGTCCTGCATAACACGCCCGTTTACAAGCACAGAAGCATTCAAAAGGGACTGCAGGCCGTGATAAAGTGCCTTGTCCTCTACGACAGGTCTGCTGCCGCTATCTGCAAACTGTTCGATATAGTCCCCGATCAGGGTTCCCTTATATTGTTCGTGCAGTTTCTCAAGATCATATGCCGGACGGGACTCGTCCAGAACTTCCACGATATTTCCCATTGTTTTGAGGCGTTCTGCGAGAAGAAGGCTTCCCGGGGAGCGGGTTCCCTGTATGATGATACGGTAGATATTTTTTCCGCCACGCTTCATGATCTCGTTACGCAGCATTTCCTCCAACGTATGCTGTGTAGAACCTTCTTTGACTGTCAGAAGAAGATTCTGGTAAGAACGGCTGGCAAACGGTACGAAGTGCGTCCTTACTTTACCTTCACCGTAGGTCCTTCTATATATCCATGCTCTCCCAGGTCATTCCTGTCGATCGGCTCCAGCGCACCGGAATACAGCATCCAGTCCTTGAACGGTGCCTGCTGCTGGTGCTTATGTCCAAGTGCAATATAATCAAATCCACCGTCTGCAGTTTACGGAAATCCATCGGGATATGCTCAGTATCTCCACCATGCGCCATCAGAACGTGAAATCCTCTTTTATCGGATTTCTTCCAGCCATCATAAAGTGCTTCGTGAATCTCCTTATGTTCGTAACTCAGACCATATACATAGACGTTTTTCTCCGGAATCTCAATACAGGTATGGCTCTCTCCGTCAAAAATGATACATTCTGATTCCATTTGAATGTCCGGTAGAAAGAATCCTTCCTCATATAATCGCTGTCTCCGGCCATAAGAAAGACTCTGGTCTGACTGATCGTGCCAAAAAGGTCATTTATCTCTCTCAGTTCGCTTAGAAGAGCTGTCGGTGAAAGAGATCTCCGGCTATAAACAGCAAATCCACCGGGCTCTTGCGTATTGTCGCAATCACCCGGCGGAAAGTTTCCCAGATTTCTTCTTCCCGCTCGCGACTCCACGGGCAGCCTCGATCCGGCACTGCCCCCAGGTGTACATCTGCAAGATGAATAAATCTTATCATTTAATTACTACTCCTTATAAATCACAGTTATTTACAGTTCTCGGGAACGGGATCACGTCACGGATGTTGCCCATTCCTGTCAGATACATTACACAACGTTCGAATCCAAGTCCGTATCCGGAATGACGGGTAGAACCGTATTTACGGAGATCCATGTAGAACTGATAATCCTCGGCTTTGAGTCCGAGTTCATCCATACGGGATTTCAGTTTCTCGTAGTCGTCCTCTCTCTGGCTTCCTCCGATGATCTCTCCGATTCCAGGAACAAGGCAGTCCATAGCTGCAACGGTCTTGCCGTCGTCATTCAGTTTCATGTAGAATGCTTTGATCTCCTTCGGATAATCTGTAACGAATACAGGTTTCTTAAAGATCTGCTCTGTCAGATAGCGCTCATGCTCTGTCTGAAGGTCGCATCCCCAGAATACTTTGTAGTCGAATTTGTCGTTGTTTTTCTCAAGAAGCTCAATTGCTTCTGTGTAGGTTACATGACCGAATTCGGAATTTACTACGTGGTTCAGACGATCCAGAAGTCCCTTGTCGATGAAGGAATTGAAGAAGTTCATTTCTTCCGGAGCGTTCTCAAGTACATAACGGATCACGTATTTGAGCATTGCTTCTGCGAGATCCATGTTGTCGTTAAGGTCTGCAAATGCACACTCTGGCTCGATCATCCAGAACTCAGCAGCATGACGTGTGGTGTTGGAGTTCTCTGCACGGAAGGTCGGTCCGAAGGTGTAGATGTTGCGGAATGCCTGTGCATAAGTCTCGCCGTTGAGCTGTCCGCTTACAGTGAGGTTTGTCTCCTTGCCAAAGAAGTCCTTGCTGTAGTCTACAGTTCCGTCCTCGTTCAGCGGCGGGTTCTTCATATCCAGTGTGGTTACCTGGAACATCTCTCCTGCACCCTCACAGTCGCTTCCTGTGATCAGTGGTGTATGAACGTAAACAAATCCTCTCTCCTGGAAGAATTTGTGGATCGCATAAGCGCACAGGGAACGTACACGGAATACTGCCTGGAAAGTGTTTGTTCTCGGTCTTAAGTGTGTCATGGTTCTTAAGTATTCAAGAGTATGGCGTTTCTTCTGAAGCGGGTAGTCCGGTGCGGATGCGCCTTCTACCTGTACTTCCTCTGCCTGGATCTCAAACGGCTGCTTTGCTTCCGGTGTCGGAACGAGGGTTCCTTTGACGATGATGGCAGCACCTACGTTTAATTTGCTGATCTCAGCAAAGTTCTCCATGGTGTCGTGATATACGATCTGAAGTGTCTCGAAATAGGTTCCGTCATGAAGGACGATGAATCCAAATGCTTTGGAACCACGGACGCTGCGGACCCAGCCTCCTACTGTCACTTCCTGGTTCATATATTGTTCTCTGTTTTTGTAAATTTCTCTTACAGTTGTAAGCTTCATAATCTGTTTCCTCTCTGTCTTTCATTTCTCATCCAATTGATTTCTAGTATAGACTATTCGTCTGATTCCTGCAAGGAGTAAATATGAGAGATTACGGGATTTCTTATGATTCCCAGAGAAGAGTATCTGTAAGTTTATATCCGTCTGTCATATCGTAGGAACTGATGCCGTTTTCTGTAACAAGATAAAACGTATCTGAAATATAAATGCCTCTCATGGTGCGGTATTCCGTATTGGTGAGTGCATCGTCAAACAGACCGCTCTGTGTGATGTTCAGGTATGCTCCCGGAACAAAACCGTCTTCTTCGCTGTAGGAAAGAAGTCCGTAGTAATACTGTTCTTCTGTGTGGTAGTAGTCTCCTGTGCCGCTGTTCTTATACAGTCCGTAGGCAAAACCGAAGAGGTTTTGTCCGGGGATGCCAGGATCGCGCGGTAATTGGAAAGCGCATCGCAGATGGATACATTCTTGAGAACAATGCGGTCAATCTCTTTGACATCGGAAGGATCTGTGATGTCGAACATGGAACATTTCAGCCTTCGATGCTGCCTGTGTCGGGATCTGTCTCCCAGCCGATACCGAGCAGCTTGTTTTCTCCGTAGAAATGGAGGTATTCGGAGAAGCCGGTGATCTTGAGTTCGCCGATGATCTTCGGTTTCGTCGGGTCAGAAAGATCTGCTGAAAACAGCGGGTCTGTGTTTCTGTAGGTGACAAAGTATCCGGTATCTCCCATGAAACGGGCAGACTTGATCTCTTCGTTATCGGCAAGGTTCTCGATCTTGCCAATGGTTTTCATGTCTGCATCAAGGATATAAAGTCCGTTGGTTCTGGTATATTCGCTGTAATCTTTGTTCCAGCCTGCGGTTGTTGTAACCAGGCGGAGGTTTCCGTTATATTCATCCATGGAAAAACTATTGTTGAGTTCTCCGGATACGGAACCGGTGCTTCCTTCTGTAAAAAAGCCATCCTCATAACCGATGCGGACGATCTCCGTGCGCGGTTTCGTGTCGGATGCGGTCCAGTCGGAAACAGCAGAATAGATGTTGGATTCGCTTACGTAAAAAGTCTCTGCGCCGCTGACAACTGCCATGCTGTCTGTGATCTGATCCGGGTTCTCATCGGAGACGGAGGATGCTACCAGATAGTTTTTGCCGTCATAGGTGTAGTCTGTTGTTTCTTCGGCTGCCGGCAGGTAGATGTGGTCGTATGCGATGTACTCGTCATCAATCCTCGGAATGTATTTTACTTTTGCATCGACCCCGTCTGTGGGTGTCCGGGGAGTAGGAAGTAAAGAGATAAAGATTCCCGCCATTTCTTCTGGAAGAAAGGTATGTGCCGTCCTGCTGGCAGGTTCCTGTCTGTTTCGGATTCTCACGGTCGGAAATGTCATAGGTGTCGATGGAGACCGTTGTCACCGGGACGCTGTAGCTGGCGCGGACGGTGGTGGTGTCGGTGTTATCTGTTTCGCTGTCTTTATCGGTGTTCTTATTAGCTTTACTGTCGCTGTTATTCTGTGCGTTGGTTTCCTGGTCGCCGCTGTCAGATGAAGAAAGGTTGATATCTCCTTTATAAGTAATATATGTCTCCTGCTGGCGGATCACCTGGAGGCTGTCGCCGTTTAAATACATTTCCATATAATCGGCATTGCGGTCGCCGGAGATCTCGCTGACCAGTTTCATGGAAGCGGCATCTACGATACGGATATCACCCCTGCTATTCATCGCATAGATGTAGGTCCCGTCTGTCTTGACAATGTCTGCCTCGTCAACGTTTTCTTCCTGTGTATTGGTTGTTGAATGGTCGGTGGATTCCTGCGATTCATCATAGGTAAAACCGGAGTCAATATCAGACGGATACATTGCCGCGGAGGAGTCTTCCGTGGCAACAGCATCTGCGGTGCTTTCGCTTACCATATCTGTCTCTGCATCAGATGAATACAATTCAATTCCTCGTGCACCGTCTGCTGCGTTCCAGTTGTTGCTGTCGCTCTGCCATTTGTGCAGGATCTCATATAAAGATTCATAGCTCTCAGCATGTGCGAGACCTGTGATTGGAGGTGTGGCGATTTTTTCCTTACCATCAGCCTTGCTGTCCTGCTGCCCGGTGCCTGATATATCTGTTTCATCTGTTGTTTCTGTTACATTTGATGTATCCGATTTCAGGGCTGCCTCATCTGCCTGTAATTCTTCCCCCTGCTCTGCGCTTTCCTGACTCTCATCTGCGCTCGCAGTTTCTTCCTGCGCAGCCTGCTTCTTCGCTTCCTCGATCTGTTTCTTCGTCTCCGGATCTTTCATGAGCCGCGGTGCCACGCCCAAACGCCGCCGCTCCCAGCACAACGACCGCTGCCGCCGCTATCATATACTTTTTATTGATAACCGGCATCTTACGTTCCGGCTGCTCCTCCTGCACCGGCTCCCTGCGGATCGAACTTTTCCACTCCGGGATATTCTCCTCACCAGAGTTATCCACCGGCGGTGTCGCCTGCGTACGCTGGTCTGTGGATTTCTTCTCAAACTTTGGCTGTTTCTGCTTCTTATCTTCTGGTTTGTTCAGATCATCTTTCATAAAGTCACCTCTCCTCATGATTTCTGTTACTGCTTCGCCCTGTTTCCGTTATTATAAGTTTACCCTGTGCCATTTATTTATATTAGTGCTATTGTACCATATCATTCCCGCTTATCTGTAAAATTTTTTTGTTAAAAGAATATAAACAAAAGGGGCCTCAGCCTGTCACAGCCGAAGTCCCTCTCGTGGAAACTGTTATACTAGTGTTCTTATAAAGTTTCGATAAATCTCATAAATGCCTCTCTGCCTTCCGGTGTGCATTTGTAGACGCCGGCATCTTCGAGAACATGGGTGAAGACGATCCCAACTTCTTTCTGAAGGATCTCATGAACGTTGTCCTTGTTGATGTTGTCATATTTCGGCAGGAATTCTGCTGCCCAGGCAGCGTGTTTCTCGATTTTTTCGTTGGAAGCGATATCCTTGCCTTCGAGAATGTATTCCTCGAGAAGTTCCAGCTCTTCTTTCAGTCTCGCCGGAAGAACTGCAAGTCCCATAACCTCGATCAGACCAATGTTTTCTTTCTTGATGTGATGATACTGAGCATGCGGATGATAAACACCAAGAGGATGCTCCTCTGTTGTGATATTGTTTCTCAGTGTCAGGTCAAGTTCATACATATCGCCGACTTTACGCGCGATCGGAGTAATCGTATTATGCGGCTCTCCATCTGTCTCTGCAAAAACAAATGCCGCTTCATCGGTGTATCCTCTCCATACTTCCAGCACATGAGTCGCAAGATCCACCAGACGGTCAGAATCTTTGTGACGGATACGAAGTACAGATAACGGCCATTTCACGATTCCAGCTTCCACATCCTCAAATCCCGGAATGGTCACATGTTTCTCGATCGGAGCTTTTGCCATGGCGAAAGTGTAATGTCCACCCTGGAAATGGTCATGGCTCAGGATAGAACCGCCAACGATCGGAAGGTCTGCATTGGAACCAAGGAAATAATGCGGGAAAAGTTTCACAAAATCAAACAGCTTGATAAACGCATTTCTCTCGATCTTCATCGGTGTATGCTGGCTGTTGAACACGATGCAGTGCTCATTGTAATATACATATGGAGAATACTGGAATCCCCACGGTGTATCGTTGATCGTGATCGGAATGATCCTGTGGTTCTGTCTTGCCGGATGGTTTACACGGCCTGCATATCCCTCATTTTCCGGGCACAGAAGGCATTTCGGATAACTGCTTGCCTTGGCATTCTTTGCTGCAGCGATCGCCTTAGGATCCTTCTCCGGCTTGGAAAGGTTGATGGTGATGTCGATATCTCCGTATGGGCTCTTAACTTTCCATTTCTGGTCTTTCTTAACACGATAGCGGCGGATATAGTTGCTGTCCTGGCTCAGTTTGTAGAAATAATCCGTTGCTTCCTGCGGGTTCTTCTCATATCTGTCCCAGAACTCCTTCTGAACCTGTGCCGGACGCGGCATCAGGCAGTTCATAAGTCTTGTATCAAAAAGATCACGATAGACAACACTGTCCTCGATCAAACCTCTTTTGACCGCCTCATCCAGAAGCTCGTTCAAAGTTTCTTCCAGATCTACATCAGCAGCTTTTTCTTCCGGTTCCACGAATTCATCCTCATGAAAAACATCAAGAAGAAGGTTGATCGTGTAACTGCGCTCACATTCTGGTGTAAGTCCTGACTCAATTCCATACTGTACAAGTTTTGCAATACTGTTACTTAACATATGTGTTGTCCCCCTGTCATTTTGTGGTGTTTTTTAACAACTTGTTTCCATTTATTTCTGATCAAGATACGTGATAAACACATTTCCTGCACTCTGGAACAGTGCTGTACTGTCATTCATTCCATATGGCTTCACTTCTCCTGTAGACGGATCGAGCAAATAGGTATTGTACTGATCATATCCAACGATCACAACACTGGAATCTGCACCGGTCTTGGCGATCACGGCACGCTGTGCACTGACCTCGTAAAGCACATTTTCCAGAGAGCATCCACTGAGATCGACAACCTTTGCACTCTCACCCAGACCATTCTGAAGATTCTGAACATCCAGAGAAGCTGTCCGGATGATTTCCGGAATGTCCGTAGTATTCAGGGTAAGCTGTGTCTTCATATTTCCACGCTCCCATACATACTGCTGTGCACGGTTCAAAACAACTCCTGTCTGTTTGTCAGCACGCTGGACTGCTTTTGCCGGATCTGTCCAGACACTGTCCAGACCGCCTCTGGCATATACATAACAAACTTCCTCTGTGGAACTCTTGTCCACCTGGATATCTACAGTCTTCTCACCGACGCTGCTCACCTTCGCATAAAGAACCAGCGGCTCCTCTGCTGACGGTGAATCATCAAACGTAAGCCGGACGATTACACCCTGGCGGGTTGAGCTTGTCTGCTCCGCACTTGTCAGATCCGTTGAAGTCGTGTTGTTGTTCATGATATTGTCTTTTTTGACAGCTTTGTAAATATCGCCGTTTTTCTGCAAAAGATTAAATTCCATCAGCGTCGATCCAACCGTCACACCTGCCACATACAGTCCATCCTGGTGATACTCCTTCTTTACCGTGCCGTCAAAGCCTTCGATACGGAAAGTCGAAATTCCATCTATATCGTAGCCGTTCGCATTCGGCAGTGTATCTCCATCCAGAACGATTCCATAAATGATATCCTCATTCATAAAACCAAGAAGAACCAGTTTCTGTGCTGTCTCCGGAGCGATCATCCGGGTTTCCATGGTATCAAAATCAATCATTTCGATCTGACCTGCCTGATCCCCGCTCTTAATCTTCCATGCTGCATGTGCATTTGTTGCAGAAACTCCGAAGTCATCACTGTCAATGTGATCACCCAGAACTTCATAGGTATTTTCATTAATGTTAATGCTATAGAGATTTCCCGAAATCAGAAGGAATAACTGGTCATTCTGGTTTACATAAGATAATGTTCCAAGATCTTCTTTCAGGAATTCATAAGACTCCGTACACGGAATAAATACCTGTTCTTCAATCACACTCTTGTCGTTGTTATAGTGGTAAATTCCGACACCGCTGTAGCCCTCATGCGCTCCGCGGTTCATATATCCATAAACCATGAAATCAACATCACCGTTGTCCGCGACATCCAGAATCTTGATATCATGCTCTACCCGCGCGTCACGAAAATCACTGTTTTCATTCTTGCGGAAGGTAAAAATCTCCACAAACTTGCCGGTATCCGGTGCGTAGCTCCACAGATCTCCATTCTGCGTAAATGCAGTCACACTTCCCTCTTCGTTCGTCATGTAATCCACATTTTTGCTCCGGACTCCCAGAATAAGCCCACTGTTACTGATCACAGAACGAGACGGGGCAAACCTGCGTTGCAGAACGCTCAAAATCCAGAAGGCGGATTCTTGTCTCATCATATCGCATTCTGTAAAAATCTGTTACAAGATAATATTCGGTGTTTCCATTTTCATCCGGTGCTGTGATCTCATATTCAACAGAAATACTGGCTGTTGTTTCATTGATATCCTTGATGATCGGAATTCCCGCCTTGGATAACTGCGGATTCAGATTTCCCCAGATGATATCAGCAAGCGGTGAATTGATATTCAGCCCGGCAAAATTCCTCGAAGAAGCACTGTCTGACGTTTCCATATAAGCTGCCAGATTATCTGCCTGGTCTTTATCGAGGCTCATCTGTACGAAGTCACTCGCAAATTTCGCATACTGCTCGGTATACGTTGCAGATCTGGAAACTACCCTTGTATAGTAATAGACATCACCATGATTCGTCGAAAGCGTGATCTGAAAAGAATATTCCTGATTCATCAGAAGCCCGGAAGAAATCTCGATCTCTGTCCTTAAATATCCGTCAGAACCTGTCTCCAGGTTCTTGATCGTGCGGTTTTCCATGACCTTGCTTCCATCAGAAGTCCGGATCTCGTAAGAAAGATTTCTGACTTTCGCATCATATGGATTTACTGCAAGTGTTAATTTCTTTGTCGTATCCAGAGGTGTTACGCTGTCCCTGACAAAATCCGTCTCCATAGGCTGTTTATATCCGTACATGCGGTTCGTGAGTGTATCTCCGAACTGCACCATTACCTCCGGTAAGGTGGAATCATTCATATCTGAACGGTCATCGGTTGTCTCACTGTTCATAAGAAATGAGGTTCCTGCCACTCCAAGCACAAACACAACAAGAAGGATCAAAAACCGTTTGAGAAAATTTTTCATGGTTTTTGTGCTCCCTTTCTCTGTCTGGATGCCCTGCGGATAGAGAAGTTTCTCGAGTATGAGATCTGCGTGAACGTGCCTCTGTCATCTCTGCAAGGCTGTCTGTGGACTGTTTCTTACCGGTCTTGACCGCACGGATCAGAAGATTCTTCGGCGTGTGCTCCATATCGATGAACTCAAGGATCTGTGTACGGTACCCCTTCGATTCAAGAAGTTCCGCGCGGATTCCGTCTGTCAGGAGCGCGGACATTCGTTCTTTGAGGATTCCATATTTGAGAACCGGTTTGAGAAGTTCGTTCTGGATCTTGTCGTTCAGCTCATGCTGGCAGCACGGCACGGAAAGGATGACCTCTGCCCCCCACTCAACCGCCTTGGCAAGTGCATAATCGGTTGCCTTGTCACAGGCATGAAGTGTCACGACCATATCCACCTTCGTAACGCCGTCATAATCTGCGATGTCCCCCTGCAGGAAATGCAGTTTCTCATAACCATATTTCTGCGCGAGTCCGCTGCATTTCTTAATTACATCTGTCTTGAGATCCAGACCGATGATGTTGACATCATAACCCTTAAGTCTCTCAGATAATATACATGGCAAAAGTAAGATACGACTTACCGCAGCAAAATCCAGAATCGTGATCTCCCGCTCTCTGGAAAGTGCCGGAAGGATATCCTCGATAAATTCCAGAAAACGGTTGATCTGTTTAAATTTGTCATAAGAGTGCTGGTGGACTTTGCCTGCGCATTCATTACGCCGAGATCCACCAGAAATGGGACTGGTATTCCTTCTTTGAGGATATACTGCTTTACCCTGTTGTGTGCCATGATCTTCACCGGTTCCAGTGCCGGATGCTGTTTTACTTTCATGGTCTGTTTACCCTTCTTGCTGACAAGAACGGAAGCATCTTTGCGCTGTCCCTGTATCTGAAGCTGGGAAAAACCGTCTTCGAGGCAGTCTGTAATGTAGCAGTCACTTCCTCATGTGTGTAGTTCTTGTGGATGGCTTTCTGACCGACTGTCGCAGTTGCCTGATAACAGACAGTTCCTTTGATCTCCACAGGACGTATACGCACTTTGGACGGGACATCGGCATCTTTTTTGCGCTGTCCGCTCAAGACCGCCAGCATCATTTCCTGGTCAAACTGTTCCTCCAAAAATTCCTGTAATGTTTTCATATTTTACTGTAAATTCTTTCTATCTATATAACCATAGTTCCTGCGTCTTCTGCATCGTCTGCGGGAGATTTCCTGGCAGAGAAGGACCTGGATGAGATCATCCATAAGGCTGTCTGGTACACCCTGGCTGCCGTTTCACCTTCTACCTGCGTGCGGATCTGCCTGCACAGCTGATGCAGCATAAATTTATCCGGATATTCGTCATAAAGTCTGCTTCCTTCGTATCCAAAAGCTGGCATTCTTCCTCCACTTTTTCCTGGATCCTGCCTGCTGCCTCGGGATAATAAGATTCATCAGCGCAAACTCCTGCTCCTGTATCCGTTCCCCGTCATAAAGAGCGGGATTGGCATATGCTACATAGAATGGAAAAAATCTGTCGTAGTACATAAGTTTCTCCTGTTTTTCCCACTATCTATAATAGTCTATGCACTTAGGTCTGTAGTGTGCGTTTTCAGCCAGAAATCAGGCGATTTCAACCGTTACTGTTCACGGCTGCTGTGAGCAGTAACAATCAGCCCTGGATCTGATTCAGGATGCGAAGTGTCATCTTGACACAGTGTTCTACTGCCATTGCCTCAAAAGTCGGGTAATCTACTTCTGCGCTTCCGTCTGCTTTGTCAGAGATCGCGCGGACTACGAGGAACGGAACATTGTTGAGGTAAGCAGCCTGTGCGATCGCTGCGCCCTCCATCTCTACTGCATAAGCATCGAACTGTTTCACAATCTCGTCCTTGACTCCCTGATCTGCCACGAACTGATCTCCGGATGCGATACGTCCCTCAAAAACTTCGATATCCGGGTTCACATCTCTGCATGCCTGTACGGCAAGTTTACGCAGAGCCTCATCACTCTTGAAGGAAAAAGTCTCCATCTGCGGGATCTGTCCCACCGGATATCCAAATGCAACTGCGTTCATGTCGTGATGTACAAGTCTGTGGAGATCACAAGGTCTCCGATGTTGATATCAGCATTCAGGCTTCCTGCGATACCGGTGTTGATGACAACTTCTGCGTCAAAATCGTCGATCAGGATCTGTGTGCAGACTGCCGCATTTACCTTGCCGATCCCGGAGCGGACTACGACTACGTTCTTACCCTCAAGAGTTCCTGCATAAAATTCCATGGAGGCTTTGCGTGTGATCTCTACGTTCTCCATACGTGCTTTCAGTTTCTCTACTTCTACTTCCATTGCGCCGATGATACCAATACATCTCATAATAGTTATTCTCCTTCTGTGTTGTATGTTTTATTCTGTAAAAAAATTTCTTTATATTTTATCAAACCAGTAGCTGCCCATTCTCTATGGCAGTTTTTTATTATATCACTGGCTATTCTGCTTTCAGTAAACATTTCGTTACTGTTTTTTCATTATAACAAAACTTCAGATTATATGGAAACTTTTTTTGCTTTCTGTTATAATATTAATTCGGCAGGGAATTCTGCCGTAAATGTTGAATTCAAAGGAGGATTTTACTATGGTATACAAGACATCTGGTGTCTGTTCCAGCGCCATTTCATTTGATATTGACGATGCAGGAAAGGTTCACGACGTGAAATTCCAGGGCGGCTGCTCCGGAAATACACAGGGTGTTGCCAAACTCATCGAGGGAATGGATGCCAAGGAAGCGATCAGCAGACTGGAAGGAATCCGTTGTGGTTTCAGACCGACTTCCTGCCCGGATCAGCTTTCCAAAGCATTAAAACAGGCATTAGGAGAGGCATAAAAGCCTCTCCCTTTTGCATTGCATATCGAGGAGGTGCCAGTGACACCTCCGCTGATTTATTATGTTTATAAAATTGTTCTGTGTATCAGATATCATCTCTGTCCCATTTATCACACAGCGACTGGATATCTCTCGCAAAGCGTCGAGGTCTTTGTTCGGAATGCCCTCGCTCTTGCGGATAACGGACATAAGGCGCTGTCCCATGGCAACCAGTTTCTGGAATGCTCTTGCGGCTTTGCTTGCCTTCGGGGAAGCGGAAGCTTAGTGATGCGGATACCCTGTGCCTCATAGATGCAGTTGTTTGCCTTGAGGTCGTAGATCGTACCGCTGAACGGAGCCATGGAGTCCAGTCCCATCTCATCATGCAGACGGCGGGCAAAAATCTCTGTCACTTCGTCATCGCCGTGTGTTACAAATACTTCTTCGCTTATCGCCAAAAGCTTTGATCCAGTCTATCAGACCGTTGACATCGGCATGACCGCTGATTCCCGGCATCTGGCGGATCTCTGCGCCTACATGGACAGTCTCACCAAAAAGCTTCACGTCCTCGGCACCCTCGAGCAGTGCTCTTCCCAGCGTTCCGATCGCCTGATATCCTACAAAAAGTATCGTATTTCTTGGATCCCATAAGTTATGTTTCAGGTGATGCTTGATTCGTCCTGCATCGCACATACCGCTCGCAGAAATGATCACCTTGCAGTCCTCATCATAGTTGATGGCTCTGGAGTCATCGCTTGTGATGGATGTACGGATCCCGGGAACATCAAAGGGTTGATTCCCTTCTGGACCAGTGCGATCGCTTCTTCATCGAAGCAGTCATACTGATGTTCATTAAAGATCGTCGTCGCCTCATTTGCCAGCGGGCTGTCGACATAGACCTTGAAGTTGCCATGTCCTGTGACACGGTTTTCTTCCTTGATCTGCCGGATAAAGTACAGCATTTCCTGTGTACGGCCGACCGCAAAAGACGGGATGATAACGCTTCCGCCTCTGTCAAACGTATGCTGGATCACTTCTGAAAGGATGGCAACATAGTCCGGACGTTCCCCATGGCTTCTGTCACCGTAAGTGGATTCCATGACAACATAATCTGCATCGTGGAGGTAAGTCGGGTCCTTGATTAACGGCTGATGAAGGTTTCCGATATCTCCTGAGAAGACGATCTTCTCTTCCTCTCCGTCCTCTTGGATGGTCAGCTCAATGCTTGCTGATCCGAGAAGGTGTCCTGCGTCTACAAACCGAACGGAAATCCCTGGTGCCGGGGTAATTGTTTTTTCGTAGGGGCATGGTACAAAATTCTGTATTACACCCATGGCATCTTCCATCGTGTAGGCAGGTACAAATTCCGGTTTACCCTGACGGCGTCCCTTACGGTTACGCCATTCTGCCTCGAACATCTGAATATGCGCGCTGTCACGGAGCATGATATCGCAGAGATGACAGGTTGCCTGGGTCGCATAGATCGGACCCAAAAAGCCTTTCGCATAGATAGCGGGCAGGTTTCCGGAATGGTCCATATGCGCATGTGTCAAAAGAACGAAATCCAGGTCTCCCGGATTAACTGGGATTTCTGATTCTGATAATAATCCGGTCCCTGTTCCATACCGCAGTCTACCAGAAACTTCTTACCTGCTGCTTCCAGATAATAACAACTACCAGTTACTTCGTGCGTCGCCCCAATAAAGGTAATCTTCATGTGCGAACCCCCTTTTTCTGACAATTTTTCCAATACATTCTAGTTGTAATTATTATACACGATATGGCAAGTTTTTAACAGTCTTTAGATGCAAAAACGGATGAAATTTTTATAAATTTCACCCCGCTTCTGTGTATGTTGTTTGTATGTATGTTGTATGATGTTGTTTTTGCCGATCCGGAATATTTCTCCATGCAATCGGCGATTGCAAGCACTTCGCGTCAGCCGGAAGGTAATGGATGTTTACACTTTTTTCGTTACGTTCGTATGCTGACATCCCGCTGACCGCACCTGTGCTTCGCTATTCAGTTGTTGATTTTATTGCAAATATTTCTCTTTTTCTGCTGGTCGGTAGAAATTATTTCACCATGATACCCTGTGTCAGAGTAGATGTTGATTCTTTCAAGCCTCCATTGCTCGCTGCATGGTAGCCACGAACGCGATAGTAGGTGCCGCTTGGAACTGCAACGTCTAAGGTTCGCTGCACATTTGTTGTATTATTGCCTGTAAATTCCCAATATTTATATGTTCCATAACTACCATTTACTTTGCGTTCCAAATACAATGATAAATACACCTTACTACAGCTTTTATGGCACTGTGTTAAACCATAAATGGCTATTTCATTGCTGGCTATTTTCTGAATTTTTATAGTCCCATAACCTAGATTTGTTCCGCGAAGCAGGCTATAGCTAGTATCTTCTGAAAAATCTTCCATTGTTTCCTCATCTGTGAGTTCAACGTCATCCGTTTCTTCACTCAAAATTGCATCCATGAGGTTGTCAGATTCCGCAAATACCGGCTGAACACTTCCTGCCAGCAGCATTCCTGCCGTCAGTCCTACTGCCATCATCCGTTTCCATGTTTTCTTCTTTACTGTTTTCACTTCCTTTCTGTCGTAAACAACCCTTACACTATTAATACGACAGAAACTCGCGAAAATCACGCTAAAATTTCATTTTTTCAACTATTTTTTTAATTTCTTCAAAATCTATCTTTCCAAACAAAAATAAGAGGTTCCATCTTTATACCATTCAGCCGAATAATCATATGTTCCATCTTGATTGCCAAGTTCTTTTATAGATATTTGTAAGTCCTCATTTTCTATTATTATGTCTTCTTTTTCATTACCATCTAAACTATTAATTTTACTCGCGGTTTTAATATCTTGTTTATCTATTATCAATGTTACAACACTATCATTACATTTATATTGAAGCCAAGCTACCAAAGTTAAATCATCAATTTATAACTTTCAAATTCAAATCCATACGGTCTATAATAAAACTCCGGTACTTTTACACCTAGTTTTTCTTCAACATCCGCAATCGCCTTATCTTCATCCAAATTAGCATCTTCATTACTCGGATCATTATAATTTACCGTCTTCGTATCATCCCACTCCAAATCCGCACGCTATTCACCAAATACTTCCGATTCGCCTCACTAGTCATGCTGGCTGCAAACACGCATGCCACGCAGACCACAGCCATTCCCACGACTTTCCCAAGCCGGTGCAGACCACCTCCCGTAGTCCGGATCTTTGTATTCGTCCGATTCTTTGCATTCGGTTCTTCCGTATTCGCTTCTTTCGAAACTTCCTCGCGCATTTCTCTCTCCGCGGTCTTCTTCCGGCGATCACGTATCTCTTCGATAGAAATAACGCGCTTTTCATCCGAAGCAGCCTCTTTCCTGCGAACTGCATCCACATCCGGGACCAGTTCCTCGGAGAATTCCGTGTTTTCCTTCTTCTCCCTCTCAATCCGGCGCAGGAATTCCTGATAGGAGTTGTCCAGTTCCTCTTTCGTGAACTTAATGTCCTCTACGTCATCATCCGCAAAGAGTGCTGCCGTAATTCGTTTTTCCCTCTCTATAAACTCTTTCTCCAGAATCTTCTGAAAGGTTTCGTCATCTATTTCATCCTGTGTTTCCAGGTTATTCTCTGATTTATTTTCTGATTCTTCGTTTTCTTCAAATTCTTTTCTCATAAAGTAATTTCTCCTGCCAATGGAATTTCCCAACGTTATGTGTTACTGTTCCCTCCGTTCACAGTAACTTTCCTGCCTATCTTTCCTTGACAATTCTGCCCTTCTGGTTCATAGTAATTGGTAATAAAAAAAGATTTTCAGGAGGAATTCCCATGAAACATATTGTACTTACCGGCGGCGGTACTGCCGGACACGTTACTCCAAACATAGCTCTGATCCCGGCTCTCAAGGATGCCGGATATCAGATATCCTATATCGGTTCCTACAACGGAATCGAACGTAAACTGATCGAGGAACTCGGAATTCCCTATTACGGAATTTCCTCTGGTAAATTAAGACGTTACTTCGACCCGAAGAACTTCTCCGATCCGTTCCGCGTTCTCAAAGGATTCCATGAAGCCAAAAAGCTTCTCAAACAGCTGAAACCTGATGTTATATTTTCCAAGGGTGGTTTTGTAACCGTCCCTGTTGTTATCGCTGCAAAGCGTTGCAAAATTCCAGCAATCATCCATGAGTCTGATATGACTCCAGGACTTGCCAACAAACTGTGTATTCCCTCCGCTGTCAAAGTCTGCTGCAACTTCCCGGAGACTGTCAACAGCCTTCCGAAAGACAAAGCAGTTCTTACCGGAACTCCAATTCGTCAGGAATTATTAAACGGTAACAGAGAGGCTGGCCGTCAGTTCTGTGGTTTCACCGCTGACAAACCTGTCCTTATGATTATCGGAGCAGTCTCGGTGCAGCATCCATCAATGACCATGTACGCAAGATCCTTCCGGAACTTCTGAAGGATTTCCAGGTAATTCATCTGTGCGGCAAGGGCAAAATGGACGAGAAACTGACAGGCACAGCCGGATACGTTCAGTACGAATATATCAAAGACGAACTGCCGGATCTCTTCGCCCTGGCAGATGTTGTCATCTCCCGTGCCGGTGCCAATGCGATCTGTGAGATCAGTGCTCTTCACAAACCGAATCTCCTGATTCCGCTGTCAGCCAATGCAAGCCGTGGTGACCAGATCCTGAATGCCCGTTCTTTCGAAAAGCAGGGCTACAGCATGGTTCTTGAAGAAGAGGAGATCACCGATCAGAAGCTTCTCGATACCATCCATAAACTCTACCAGGAGCGTCATTCCTTCGAAGAAGCAATGGCAGCAAGCAAACAGATGGATTCTATCCACCATATCGTATCTCTTATCGAGGCTGTGTTTCATCCAGATAAGCATGGAAGGTACTATGCCTCACCGATATGCGACGCAATAAATTGCGCAGACATCCTTACTTAAAGGTGTCTGCGTATTTTTTTAATTTTCTCTTTCATCCACGTTGTTGCTCTGGAATTGCGATTGTTGACACAGTTTCTGCTCATCCCAAGTTCTTTTCCTACTTCCTCTGATGTTTCTCCATAGACTCTTGTCCTGATCAGGATCTCATAACTCAGAGGATTTTCCCTGCGAAGCATATCCAATGCCGAATACTTTTCTGCTTTATCTTCCAGTTCGAGGATAATCGTTTCCGGATTACTCTTTTCATCTATAATCTCGTCGCCATTATCCGCATCTATAATACACATTTCATGTCTGTTACAGGAAGTTTCATATAATCAAAACTTTCCTTTCTGGTTTTGCTGCTGACTTTTGCCATCAGCATTTCTTCATCCGAAAAATCAAGCATGTCCTGATGTTCAAAGAAATAGGAAAATACATTATGGGCGATATCATTCGCAATGTGCTCATCCTTTACAATCCTGCGGGCAGTGTTTACTGAGAATTGAAGGAACGCCTTATAAAAGACTTCAAAATTCTCAATCATATCTTCTGTATCCTTCCGGCAATTTTATTTTACCTTCGCCAGAATTTCTTCTCTGTCCTCGTCTGTCAGAGTTCCCGGTTTCCAGGTAAGTCCTACCCCGTCGCCCTCATATCTCGGAATCAGATGCATATGGAAATGAAATACTGTCTGACCGGCGATCTCACCGTTATTCTGAACGATATTGAAGCCGTCACAGTTCAGTCCATCTCTGAGTTTCGTTGCCATTTTCTTTGCAAGGATCATTGCCTTGCCTGCTGTTTCATCCTGAAGTTCATAGATATTCGCTGCGTGTGATTTCGGAAGAATCAGGGCATGTCCCTTGCTTGCCGGTCCCAGATCCAGGATCACGCGGAAGTCTTCATCCTCATATAAAGTAGCTGACGGAATTTCTCCATTTGCAATTTTACAAAAAATACAATTTTCCATGGTCGTTTTCTCCTTTATTTTATAGTGTTTTCTGGTTCTATTGTGACGTATTTCTTCGATTTTTTCAATACGAAATTTGTTGCCGTGGGCATTTTCCAATGCTACACTTGACGTGAGGTGACAGATTATGAAAGAAAAAATCGATTCTGCGGTACAGACAGAACAGTTTCAGATCCTGCTTTCCAGGTTTTCGCATGAGCTGCGAAACCCGCTGGCTCTTCTCTCCAGCGAACTGCAGCTTCTCGCTTCCTCCCACCCGGAACTCACATATGACGAACAGTGGGAAAATATTTATGCAAACCTGGATTATATCCATGCTCTCCTGAACGACATGACCAGATACCAGAATGCGGGGCAGCTTTCCCTTGTCTTGACTGACTTAAGCGCATGTTTAAATGAAATCGCAAAGTCCTTTCGCCCCACACTTGATTATCTTGGTATTGAATTTGAGACGGATATTCCAAATGATCTCCCCAATCTATCTCTCGATCCGTTAAAAATCCGCCAGGTCTTTCTGAACATTCTTCGCAATGCACAGGAAGCAATCGATCATCCGCATGGAACCATCCATTTTCGTGCCGAATCCTCAGCACAGTACGTACATATTTCCATCTCTGACAACGGATGCGGCATGACCTCCTCTCAAAAAAAAGCGGGTATTTGAACCTTTCATAACCTACAAGTCCGGCGGCACCGGCCTCGGACTTGCTGTCACCAGACAGATCATCGAAGCCCATCACGGCTCCATAGAAATCGAAAGTGCTCCCGGAAGTGGAAGCACTTTTCATATATATTTTCCCTTAACCCGGCTGGACGGATGCCAGGCCAGAACAGCAATTACAAATCCGGCTATCATCCCTCCAACATGAGCGGCATTATCCACACCTGAACTGGTAAACCCAAAATAAAGTGAGAATGCTGCCATCACCAGAACCTGTCTCATAGACAGATCACCAAGCCAGCCTTTATTTCGAATGACAACATAGATCATCGCTCCCATCACAGCAAACACTGCTCCGGATGCCCTGCTGATACAGAAAATTCCTGAGACCGCAGTTCCAGAACCAGCGAGAGAATATTTCCCGCAATTCCGCCCAGAAGATAGATAAGCACGAAACGGATCTTTCCGGTCACCTGCTCCAGCCGGCTTCCAAGTACAAACAGCACCAGCATATTGTTGACAAGATGCTCAATTCCAAAGTGCAGGAACATGGAGGTAAACAGCCGGTAGACTTCTCCTTTTTCCACAATATAAGCGTATACGCCGCTCCATAGTTCAGTACATGCCATGCATCCTGCGAAGTCCCTGTAAGTTCCACTGCAATAAAAATCAGTACATTAATAAGAATTAATGCGACCGTCACCGGTTCTTTCCGAATCTCTTCCAAAGTCCTCACTCCATTCTGTCAGATGGTCACTGTTTCCAGCAGCCTGGTCAACATTTTCATTATTCCGTTTATTCTAACAGATGGTCTGCTGCATAGCAAGCACTGTGTCCCCGTGAAATCTTATCTTTTTATAAACTTCCGCAGCTTATTTTATAAATATATACCGCGCTTCTGCAAAATCTACTTCATCTTCGTCCTGAAGCTGGTATTCTTCATTTGCCCTGAGCATTCTTCCATTTACAGAAGTACCGTTTCTTGAGTTCAGATCCGCAAGAAAATATTCTTCCTCATCTTTACGGATCCTGGCATGAACCCGGCTTACGGTTGGTCTGGGAATCACTGCATCAGCTGCGTTTTCCATTTTGCCGATAATCGTCAGGTCCCGTTCCAGAAAGATCGTTGCAAGCTCTCCTGGTTCCTTACTCACAAGGCTGGACGGTCCCTTGACTGCTCCTGCGGAAAGAACGACTGTCTCACCGTAATCTGTCTCTTCCGGTTCTTCGAACTGCAGTCTTTCTCTGTACTCATCCCGGAACTTTTTGTGCTGTTCTGCTTTTTCAGTATTCCCTGCGGCATCTGTAAATTCCCGGCGGACTTTCTTTCTCCATTCCGCTGTTTCGTCCTGCTTTTTCTTCTTTTTCTCACCTGCCCACATCCCAAGTGCTCCAATACCCAGAAGCGCGATCGCTGCTGCCAGCACCGCCTCAATCGGAACTCCGGGGAGGTATCCCAGATAACACGCCGCCAGAATTCCAAGCAGCACGAACACCCCAAAACCGCATCCACCGATCCACACAAAGTTTCCGCGAATCTTTCCTCCTGTTTTGTTCGAGGTTTCACTTTTTTCTTCCCATTCGGGCGGTTTCTCTGCAAAATCCAGCGGTATTTGTTCTTCCCGAAGTACTGTTTGTTCTGAAATCTTTTCCTCTGGCTTCGTCGGTTCCTTATTCTCCGCTGGTTCTTCTGTCCCACTCTGATAGATAAACTCTTTGAGTGCATCCAGCTGCACTCCCGTTTCCAGTGCTTTGCGGTAGATTCCATACCCCATCGTCACAGCTGCCGCATCATCATGGTCCAGTTTCGGCAGGAAATATTCTGTCATCTCCCGGAACTGCTCGCTGACTGCCTTTGCTTCTCCTGGCAGACAACAGAAATACAGTTTCTGTTTTTCCACATCCAGATACATATATTCCGGCGATAACAACAGCTGATCCGGATTCAGAAGAAATTCCATCATTTCTTCCATGATCTTCACAACACCGCCAAAAATAATACGCAGATCCGATGCTTTCAGTTTCTTCTGCTCATAGAAAGATGCCAGCGACTGCCTTGACGTAATGTCATAATAAAACAGAAATCTCCCGTCCAGCCCCTGGATCCTGCATTTCAATATAGAAGGAACCGCATTTCCCGTCAGCATCCTCACCTGATAGGAAGCAGTATCTACCGGATTCTCCCCATGCAGGATCAGATAATTACGACTTACATCCCGTTTATATTCTGCCCTCATTTTTATCCTCCAATTTCTGCTATTACTTCAGAAGCAGCCCTGATCTTCCGGATCCACTCCACCGGACGAACGACTCTGGAACTTCCATCCACTGCAAGTTTCCATTTCAGACCTCCAAATCCAGACACTGTATCCGCTGTATAAGTTACTTTGATCTCCTTACCGCCATTTACCTGACCGGTCAGATTCTCAGCTCCAAAAATCCGACATTTCCAAGTTCCCGGCTCCTGACAGATGCCGCTTCCTGTGGCTGTCCGTCTTTTCGTACACCTTCCATACTTCCGGTAAGTGCCGACTCGCACGCCGCCGCTGTCAGCCATGCACGGTTATGTACAAAAAAGCTCAAGTACAAAACTCCCATCAAAACCAGCAGGACCAGTGACATCACACATGCTGCCTCGATCGTAAAACTGCCTTTTTTTATCTGTCGCAAATCCGTCATATCAAAATTCCTCCTATATATCCCGCCAGCAGAAAAGGCACCAACGGAATCTCTGTCTTCCTGCTTTTCCTGCGGATCACAAGCAAAATCCCGGACCAGAACGCTGCCAGAAAAAATCCAATGCAGAGCATCCGGATATATGTTTCCGTATCCAGCAAAGCTCCCAGTGCCAGCAGGATCCAGCAGTCTCCGTCCACCATCGCACCCCTGCTTATCAGCCCGCTGCAAGAAACAAAATACCAATCCCTGCCGGTATCAGCACATCCTGAATTTTTCTTCCCTGCAAAATACTGCAAATGATCCCACATCCTGCATAGACCACAGTCAGGAGCAGCGAAATTTCCCTTCTCCTGATATCCAGCCAGCTGTTCATCGCCAGAAAAACCACCGTACACAATTCTTTCACTCCATCCTCCTTATCCGCAACTGCTGCACGCATGCATACTTCCTGCCTGCGACAGCTTCACCAGTTTCACCGTCCGCTTCAGTCCGCTGCATGTTTCCTGATTATGATAGCGGTTTCCCGTCGAAGTGACATAGACACTTCCCGCGGGCTTCTGACCACGGCTGCACGATTCACACGCTGCATACTTCTCTCCATAACTGTTCCGCATCGAGGAGATTCCTGAACCGGCAACCTGCTGGATCGACACTTTCAAATACCGGCATCCCAGTTTTCTGTGATATACAGAACCGGATTCTGTTACATACACCATTTCTTCCTGCTTCTCTGTTTTTCCTGAATTTTCCTGTTCCTCTGCTCCCGTCCATGCATGGACAGTTATGGTATTATGCATCCACACATTTGAGAGCGGAATCAGTCCGCCAACCGGCGTATAGGAATATACATCCGGCAGAGTAACTTTGTCCGGACCTTTCCCGTCCAGTATATACGCATACATTCCCGCATCTTTCGTCTTTTCACACAATTTCTGGAGATGCAGTGTCTGGATCTGATAAATATCCATAAAGGAGATCATCGTAACCATCCCCAGGAAAAACAACGGCAGCACCAGTGCCGTCTCCACCGCGAGGCTTGCACGCCTGCAGAATCCCAAAAAGGTGCAGAAAGACACCTTTTCAGAAGGCTTCAGGAAATCTCCGCTTATCGGGGGAAACTGGAGAACTGATTTTTTTAAAGAGCGCTTCCTTTCTTTTTTATTTTCATTTACTTCTTTTTTTCTTCCTGTCTATCTTTTTTATATACCCATCATATATATCCTTCTGAAAAAGCATCTTTCTGCACCCCTTTTGTATCGGACGGTCCCTTTGCTGAACCGCCCTGACCTCAGATATAACTGTATTGTCTTGTTACGGTAAATACTCTGTTTCTGTTCGCATCAACATCCACCGAAGCCTCGATCGCCTCAATGCAGCAGTCCAGCCGGAAGCTGTCTCTGCCCTTCGATTCACGGATACAGACCTCGATCATGTCCATCCCCCGCTGTAATTTTTCCTGTTTGGACTGTGCCAGAAGCAGCACCTGAAGATAGTCTTCATAGGACATGCCATTCTCGGCATCCTTCCTCTGACTGTCAAGATTTTCGAGAAGATACGGAAGATTTTCCAGTGATAACTGCCAGTTTGCCGCATTCTTTACCAGCGGAACTTTGCCGCCGTGAAACAGTTCCCTGACATCCAGAACACTCTCCGCAAAGGACCAGCAAAGAAGAAGTGCTGCTTCGATGATGACCGCCGCAGGCGGCACGAGAAATCCAGACGCGATCGCAAGTGCAAGTGCATGCATCTGAGCCCGCTTTCCTGCATCCGACATCAGACATGCCGCATTGATTCCCTCACGGATCAGAAGCAGCCGGTTCGCGACTGTCCGCAGGTTTGCCCTGTCATTATCGTTTGCGCCAAGGATATACTCCTGCTGGTACTTAAGTCCCGAGGCTGCCGGTTTCTGGTAATTGCCAAGCCGGTCTGTCAGATATTTCTGAAACAGCATCTGAGAAGTCTGTGAAGAGTCCTCTGTCGGATTTCCTGGCATGGACATTCCCACTTCGAGGTTCCGCTTGGATACCAGATCTTTCGTTGAAATCTGTACTTCTGAGATTCCCTTCGATGCCGGAACGACCAGATCCAGAAGACTCATCGTTCGGATCCGTCGGATTGCCGGGATCGGATTTTTGCATTATTTGATTCACCATCCGAAAATCCACCGTCTTCACCGCTTCCGAAATCCTCTTCCTTCGCTTCTTCCTTCTTGCAGCTTCTGCCGCTTCCTGACTTTTGTTAAATGCACCATTCATCTCCGAATCATAATTTTCCAGCGTCCCTCCATTTTCTGCAGTCTTTCCATCTGTCTCTGCCTGTTTCGTTTTTTCTTCCCTGTCTTTCAGCCGGTTCAGAAGTGCCTGAACTCCCTGACCGCCAAGAGTATCCTTCATATAGGACACCGCCTGATGATAAAAAAACTTCTCCATTCTGATCTGTTGCCAGACGATATCCGGTAAAACCACCCTGTTTAATCCGAAGTTTCTGGCTGTTCTGCTTCAATACAGGCTTCATATAGGATTCCATATTGTCATAGACAGCTGCCAGATCCAGCTCAGTTCCACCCTGCGCCCCGTCCAGAAAAAACAGATCATAATCCTTAAGAAGTGAACGGTCATACTGCCCGAACAGAGAATACAGTCCAATATCCAGCCCATTCAGGATCTGTGTCCTCGCCGCAGCCGTCTGCACCGACTGGATACTGGTGGCAACCAGAGACAAAAGAACACTGAGTACCAGTGCCAGAAAAACCGTAATGCTGCCTTTTTTCTTCATAAACACACCACCGGATCAGATAGAATTACTCTGTTTTGTGATCTTGCTGAGAATTGCTTTTACAAGATTTGTGAGCTGTTCCTTAAAGATAATGACAAGACTGATCAACACCACCAGGATCAAAATAATCTCAACAACACCTACTGCATCTTCTTCTCTTCCAA
>ENA-OQIM01000026-OQIM01000026.1-human-gut-metagenome-genome-assembly--contig:-NODE-26-length-38592-cov-2.113428_pt1 | contig 38592 bp, 46 predicted proteins | sample MGYA00242579_ERZ504744 | MGnify/ENA primary metagenome ERZ504744 (study PRJEB26092, sample SAMD00036441) | human gut metagenome | host: Homo sapiens | study: EMG produced TPA metagenomics assembly of...
ATCAGCATCGCCATCAGGACAGCATGAAGATACCACCGAAATACAGAAGAACCATCACAAGGCACTGTATTTCGGGGAAGAATGCGGGCGGTAAAGAACGCGTAAATCGGAAGTTTTGCCGAACAGCTCATAAACGGAGTTAATAGGATCGTCATTTCCGGTCACGCTCGGAAGGCAGGGTGCGGCTCGCCATGACGCCCGGCACGGTACAGCCAAAACCGACCAGCATCGGCACGATACTGCGGCCGGAGAGGCCGATTTTCCGGAGCAGCTTATCCATCACAAATGCCACGCGCGCCATATAGCCGCTGTCTTCCAGAATGGACAGGAAGAAAAACAGGGTGACGATGATCGGAAGGAAGCTTAAGACACTTCCGACGCCGTTAAAAATACCGTCAATCACAAGGGAATGAAGCACCGGATTGACGCCCCATGCTGTCATGGCGCTGTCCACGAGCTCGGTCAGTTTTCCGATCAGAACCTCCAGCACACTCTGCAGCGATGCTCCGATCACATGGAAGGTCAGGAAAAAGACAGCCGCCATAATCCCGGCAAAACATGGCAGAGCCGTATATTTTCCGGTCAGCACACGGTCAATTTTTGTGCTCCGCACATGCTCGCGGCTCTCTTTTGGTTTTACCACGGTCTCACGGCAGACTTTTTTCAATAAAATTAAAACGCATATCCGCAATCGCCGCCGCGCGGTCCAGGCCACGCTCCGTCTCCATCTGACAGACGATATGCTCGAGCATCTCTTTCTCGTTTTCATCGAGGGCCAGCTGCTCCAGGATCAGCGCATCGCCCTCTGCCAGCTTGCTCGCCGCAAACCGCACCGGAATATCCGCCCTTGCGGCGTGATCCTCGATCAGATGCATGATCGCATGCAACGCACGGTGGACGGCACCGCCGTGGTCATTCGCCTCACAGAAGTCCTTTCTGCCCGGTTTTTCCTGGTATTTGGCCACATGGACAGCATGGGCAACCAGTTCATCGATTCCCTCGTTTTTTGCAGCGGAAATCGGGATAACCGGGATGCCAAGTATCTCTTCCATCTGGTTCACGAGCACAGAACCGCCGTTTTCGCGTACCTCATCCATCATGTTGAGGGCCAGTACCATCGGAACGTCGAGTTCCATCAGCTGCATCGTCAGATACAGGTTTCGTTCGATATTTGTCGCATCTACAATATTGATGATGCGCGCGGATGCTCGTTCAGAACGAAATTCCGGGTGACGATCTCTTCGCTTGAATACGGCGACATCGAATAAATGCCGGGAAGATCGGTGACCAGCGTGTTTTTCTGGCCGCGGATTTCACCGTCCTTCCGGTCTACGGTCACGCCGGGGAAGTTTCCGACGTGCTGGTTGGATCCCGTTAATTGGTTGAACAGGGTGGTCTTGCCGCAGTTCTGGTTTCCGGCCAGCGCAAAGGACAACAGCTCTCCTTCCGGCAGCGGATGCTCCTCTGCCTTATTGTGGTACTTTCCGCCCTCTCCAAAGCCGGGATGCGGAATTGCTTTCGCATCCGGCTGCTCTTTTTCTTTTACAGCGTCCCGCATCTCATCAATGGCAATCCGTCCGGCATCGGCGAGGCGGAGTGTCAGTTCATAGCTGTGAATCCGCACTTCCACAGGGTCTCCCATCGGTGCATACTTTACCATCGTCACTTCCGCCCCCGGAATGATTCCCATATCTAGGAAGTGCTGCCGCAGCGCGCCCTCTCCTCCTACCGTGCGGACGGTCGCTGTTTTGCCGATCGGCAGTTCTTCAGTGTCATATATTCACTCCTTATTGATTCTCATTATCAATAGTAAGTATATGACACAATTCGACTGCGGTCAAGCAATTGCCATTATTTCTCTTTTTGTTTTTCTTCGAGCTTCTTCTGTACACTCGGAAACAGCTCCAGATCCGTGTGTGGGATTGCCTGGGCCTTTCATCATAGAGATGAAAGCGGCGACCTGGCCGAACTGGATGTAGACCATCTCGTCCAGAATGCGGTCAATATCGTCGATTGCAGGTCCGATCCAGCAGGATTTTTTCTGCTCCCGCAAAGCGACGTATTTCCGGCGCAGATCAGGCGGCTGCGGTCCATATCCGGGTACATGCCGATCGTGATGGCGGATTCCTTTGAAACGTGCTTTCCAAATGCACCAGCCGCGTAAAACCGGTCAATTTCTTCCATGGAAATGCCGGATTCACGCATCATGTACTCAACCATCGTGTAGGCCGCTGACTTTGTACGAAGGAATTCGGCGATATCACTCTGATAGAAGCACAGCCCTTCACTATATTCAACGCACCACTCTCCCGTCTCCGGGTCTTCCTTGATCTTTTCGGACCGCTCCGGCTGCAGGGTACCGAACAGGTTGATCCAGCCATTTAGGAATAATTCCGCGAGCAGATCGATAATGCCGGAACGCAGATGCCCTTTGGCTTACCCTCTCCGATTACATGGCACTGGATTTTCCCGTCTTCTATTTTTACCGTATCAACAGCGCCTTCTGCAGCTCGCATGCCGGTTTTGACCACGCCGCCCTCGAGCGCCGGACCGGCAGCGCCTGCGCCGCAGAGCAGAAATTCCCGGTTTCCGACGACAAGCTCGCCGTTCGTTCCGATATCAAAAAAAACGCTGATCGTTTCTTTTTTATAGAGTTCCGTTGCGATCATACCGCTTAATATATCACCGCCCAGGTAATTGGATTTTCCCGGCACGCAGTAGACACATCCCTTCATGGGAAATCCCATCTCTTTCGCCGGAAGGAATCCGACGCGGTCTGCGCGCACGGCGTACGGGGATGAAAAGACGCAGAACGGATCCAGTCCCAGCAGGAAATGGATCATCGTTGTGTTGCCGGATACGACCATTGAGAGAACATCCGACGGCGCAATTCCTGTCTTTTGGCGAAGTTTTTCAAAGAGCAGTGTAAATGTCTCCATCGTACACGCACGGATGTCCTGCAGTACCTCCGGTTTATCCTTACAGGCAAAGATTCTCGTCAGAATATCGGTTCCATAGGCAGTCTGGCGGTTGTATTCGCTCTCCTCGGCAAGCACAGTACCGTCGCTGCAGTTTACCAGGCGCACAACGACGGTCGTACTTCCAAGATCAGCGGCATAGCCGTAATGCTCTGCTGCTGTATCGCCCGCTTCCAGATCAACCACCTGCCAGATGCTTCCATTCCATGCGAGGGAAACCGTTATGTTATAGTCTGCCTCATCGCAGATGGGATACAGTTTCTGCAGCGCTGGAAGGGTAAATGATGCGGTGATTCCTTTCTCTTTTAATGCATCCAGTATCCGCATCTGGCTGGAGCGGGCGTCCTCCTCCGTCGGCGGGACCAACCCCAGATACTGTTTCTGTGTTATTCCTCTATTCATTATTACTTCCTCATTTCCTGATCATTTTTCTGTTTCTTATTGTAGCACTTTTCTCTTTTCCAGAGAACTTATTTTTTTCACATTTTTACTACATTTCCATCACAGATTCCCATTATACTGCAAAGCATAGAAACAAAAAAGGAAGCAAACAAAACCGGAAGCCGATTCCGGAACACAGTTTAAAATACAGATACCAGAAAGGAAGCATTTATTATGATGGACTACAGAAACAACTACAATAACGAAAACGAAACCAATAATGAGAACATGATGGCAGCAGAGCAGAACAGCTTCAACGGAAAGAAACCTTCTTCCAAAAACAAAAAAGCTGCTAAGCTTGCAAAAAAAATCGGAGCCATCGCCTTAAGCGCAGTTCTGTTCGGCGGTGTTGCCGGCGGTACCTTCCAGGCAGTCAACCACTTTGCCGGAAGCACGACAGCCACTGCAACAACAACCACTGCACAGCAGACGACTTCCAACAGCAGCCTCTTAAAAGCCGCTGCCACATCCTCAAGCTCCACTTCCACCGGAACGATGGATGTTTCCACGATTGCGAAAAACGCAATGCCGTCGATCGTCTCCATCACAAACCAGTCCGTACAGGAAGTACAGAACTACTTCAGCATGTTCGGTTACGGTGGCCAGACTCCGCAGACCGAGGAGACCACAAGCTGCGGTTCCGGTATCATCATCGGAAAGAATGACACCGAGCTTCTGATCGTCACCAATAACCATGTAGTAGAAGATGCCGATACTCTTTCTGTTAGTTTTGTAAACAATCAGGTCTGCAAGGCAAATATCAAAGGTACCGATGCCGATAACGATCTTGCCGTCATCGCCGTTCCGCTCTCCGAGATCCCGGATGACACGATGAGCAGCATCGCTGTTGCCACGATGGGCGATTCTGATTCCGTTGAGGTCGGCGAGCAGGTCGTTGCGATCGGCAACGCACTCGGCTACGGCCAGTCCGTTACGACCGGTATCATCAGTGCTGCAAACCGTGTGATCGACAGCGATTCCTCTTCTGACGGAAGCTCCGATGGAACAACGGCAGATACTTCTTCCACTGATACAACCGGAAAGACCTACTTACAGACCGATGCAGCCATCAACCCTGGCAACAGCGGCGGCGCTCTTCTGAACATGAACGGAGAGGTCATCGGTATCAACTCCGCAAAACTTGCTTCTACAGAGGTAGAGGGCATGGGCTATGCAATCCCGGTCTCCCGTGTTTCCGATATCATTGAAATCTGATGAATGAGCAGACCAGAACAAAGGTTGCCGCAGAAGATCAGGGAACGATCGGCATCAAATGCCTCGATGTCAGCAGCCAGATCCAGCAGGCATACAATATGCCGGCCGGCATCTATATCTCCGAAGTAACCTCCGGCGGTGCCGCTGAAAATGCAGGTCTGAAATCCGGATACGTTCTGACCAGCTTTGACGGACATTCCATCACCTCCACCAGCGAGCTGAAATCCCTGCTGCAGTATTACTCTGCCGGCGAAACCGTCGAGGTGGAAGTACAGGTTCCAGACAACGATCCTATGAGACAAAGACCTTCTCCCTGACCCTCGGAACGAGCATCAGCTCTTCGGATGATCAGCAGAGCGATTCCCAGCAGAATGCGGGTTCATCCCGCTCTGCAGAGGGAGGAAATACCCTGACCTCCGCTACTCCTTCGATCTGACTGCCCGCTCTCCCGTGAAAGAAATCCATAAATAAAAAACATCATAAGCATGAAAGAAAGGCCCCGAAACATAACTCCAATGTTTCGGGGCCTTTCTCCTATTCTCTTAATCCATTTCTTATTTTTCTGCTCCTGCAACTGCCTCGCGGGCTGCTTTCTCTTCCGGATCTTCATCCAGAATGGAGAATGCAATATTGGTTGCATGTCCGCGACACGCTCGAGTCCGGATACAAGATCGGAGAAGATCATGCCGGCTTCCGGCGTACATTCGTTGCGGGTCAGACGCTCTACATGCTTCTGCTGCAGATCCCGCTCCTCCTGATCAATGGAATTTTCAATATCAATGATCTCCTGCAGGTGCTGCAGATCATTCTTTGCAAACATTTCGATCGACTCATCGAGAATTTTTAATACCATATCCAGCATCTCGGAAAGATCCAGTTCGCCCTGTTTGCTGAAGGTCACATTGTCATTCGTCATCTGCACAGCAGAATCTGCGACATTTTCGGCATGATCACCAATCCGCTCGATATCATTGACCACATGGAACAGCGCACCGATGCGCATAACGTCTGATGTCGGCAGCGATGCCTGATTTAAGTGAACCAGATAGTTCGTAATCTCTTTGTTCAGGAAATTAATATTTTCCTCGACACGGTAGACCTCGTCGATTTCTTTCTGATCGCGGGTCACCAGCGTATTCATCGCGCGAATCAGGTTGGTCTCTGCCATCTGTGCATACGCTCCATCTCACGGACAGCTGCAGAACTGCAGTCGTCGGGGACATCGCATGTTTCGAGCTGATGTAGGCAAGCTCGAACTTTTTGTCTTCCTCGTCATTTCCGCGGATGATAAAGTACGTTGCCTTCACCAGAAGCGGGGTAAACGGCAGCATCAGGAGTACCTGGCATACTTTGATGATCGAGTTTGCATTTGCGATCATACGGCCTGCTTCGTTTCCGGAAATACCCATAAAGAAGTCAACTACCTGTTTTCCAAACAGCAGGAAAATAATGGAGCAGACAATCGTTCCGGAGATGTTGAACAGCAGGTGGACACATGCCGCACGTTTTGCATCTTTTTTGCAGCCGAAGCTGGCAAGAATCGCGGACATCGTACATCCGATGTTGCATCCAAGCATCATAAACAGACAGATCGGAAGTCCCATCAAGCCCTCTCTTGCAAGAAGCATGATGATTCCGACCGTTGCAGAGTTACTCTGCAGAATCGCGGTAGCCACCCAGCCGACTAAGAACGCAAGAAACGGATTCGTCAGGGATCCGAGGGCGTTAACGACTGCCGGGATCTCTTTTGCTTCGTTCAGGGCTCCTGAGATACCGGAGATACCCATAAACAGAATACCAAATCCCAAGATAACCTCGCCGAGACGGCTGATCGTCAGATTGTTCTTTACGAACATAACCATCAGAACACCGATGATGACAAACAGCGGCGCGATATCCGCAAGGTCAAACGCAATCAGCTGTCCGGTAACTGTCGTACCGATGTTTGCTCCGAGGATAATTCCAGGAGCCTGTGCCAGTTTCATCAGACCGGAGTTTACGAAGCTGACCACCATAACGGTTGTAGCGTTGGAGGACTGAATCAGCGCGGTAAAGAAAATACCGACCAGAAGACCGATCACACGGTTCTTCGTAAATACCTCCAGAATGCTTCTCATCTTGGATCCGGCAACCTTCTGCAGTCCTTCACTCATCAGCTTCATTCCATATAAGAAGAAGCCCAGACCGCCCATCAAAGACACTATTACACTCATATTCTTTTTTCTTCCTTGTCTTTTTCTGATGTCTTTTCAAAATCCCTGTCAAAGCATTTTCATGTTTTGGTCTCAATATTTTACATTTCCTTAACGCAGATTTTACAAGACACCTTTTTTATCATAAAAGAAATCATGACATTTGTCTATAGAAAAATTAAAAATTTCGACAAGAAATTTTCAGATTCTTTTCGTTTCTTTCTTGCATTCTACTTGATAATATTGTAACATTTAGGATGTTTCCATATTATGAGGCGACATTTCCGCCTACAAAATTCAAAAGGAGAGAAAACTATGGAAAAGTTTAGCAAGCTGATGGAAAACACATTCAAGCTGCGGGAAAATGGAACAACGGTCAAAACCGAGATCATCGCCGGTGTCACCACGTTCATGACGATGGCGTACATTCTTGCCGTCAACCCGAACATCCTTTCCTCCACCGGCATGGACCACGGCGCTGTCTTTACCGCAACGGCTCTGGCAGCCTTCCTTGGCACCCTGCTCATGGCACTTTTCGCCAATTATCCATTCGCTCTGGCACCAGGAATGGGCCTCAACGCCTATTTCGCCTACACCGTTGTTCTCGGCTACGGATATAGCTGGCAGGCAGCCCTGACCGCCGTTTTTGCAGAAGGTATCATCTTTATTGTACTTTCTCTGACCACGTCCGTGAGGCGATCTTCAACTCCATTCCGGTCAGCCTGAAATCTGCAGTCAGCGTCGGCATCGGTCTGTTCATCGCATTCATCGGACTTCAGAATGCAAAAATTGTACTGTCGAACTCTTCAACCGTGGCAGGCCTCTATTCCCTGTCTTCCTACAATGCCAACCTGCAGTCTGCAGCCACATTAAACGGAACAGAGTATGTGGCAGGAACGTTTAACGATGTCGGAATCACCGTTCTGCTCGCAGTCATCGGTGTTATCCTCACCGCCGTTCTTGTCGTACGCAATGTAAAGGGAAACATCCTCTGGGGAATTCTTGCAACCTGGATCCTCGGCATGATCTGCCAGGCATGCGGTCTCTACGTTCCGAACCCGGCAAACGGCTTCTACAGCCTGTTCCCGGATTTTTCCAACGGACTTTCCATTCCAAGCCTTGCCCCGATTTTCGGAAAACTGGATTTCTCCATTCTGAAAACAGGCGAGTTCTTCGTGATCATGTTTGCATTCCTGTTTGTCGATATGTTTGATACCATCGGAACTCTGATCGGTGTATCTTCCAAGGCAAACATGCTCGACAAAAACGGAAAACTTCCGCGCATCAAGGGCGCGCTGATGGCAGATGCTGTTGCTACCTGCGCAGGTGCTGTTCTTGGTACTTCTACCACAACGACTTTCGTTGAGAGTGCTTCCGGCGTTTCCGAAGGCGGCCGTACCGGTCTTACCGCTGTTACCACTGCAATCCTCTTCGGCCTCGCTCTGTTCCTCTCCCCGATCTTCCTTGCCATCCCGTCCTTTGCAACGGCTCCGGCACTGATCGTGGTAGGCTTCTACATGCTGACCAACGTAGTCAACATTGATTTCAGCGATCTTTCCGAGGCGATTCCGTGCTACATCTGCATCGGAGCAATGCCATTCTTCTACAGCATTTCCGAAGGTATTGCCATGGGAGTTATCTCCTACGTTGCAATCCAGATCCTGAGCGGAAAAGCAAAAGAAAAAAAGATCAGCGTGATCATGTACATCCTGGCTGTTCTGTTTATCTTAAAATACCTTCTTCTGTAATGGCTTTTTAACGATACAGAACTGCATAAAAAGGCTCCTGTCCTACAGATTTTATTCTGTGAAACAGGAGCTCTTTTTATGCTCTGAATCAAAAATTTTTATTCTGCCAGGGTCCGGTAAAAGCAGGTACGGTTTCCGGTGTGGCACGCTGCGCCGACCTGTTCTACTTTGGCAAGAATTGTATCGTTGTCGCAGTCAATCAGAAGCTGTTTTACATACTGCACATGGCCGGAGCTCAGTCCTTTCGTCCAGAGCTCATTGCGGCTTCTGCTCCAGTACGTCATTTTTCCAAGGCGCAGTGTCGTCTCAAACGCTTCTTCATTCATGTAGGCGAGCATCAGCACTTCGTCATTTTCCGCATCCTGTACAACAACCGGAACCATGCCGTCGCTGTTTGTCTTAAAATCCGCCCAGGTAAAATCACATTTTAATGCTTGTTTCATGTCTTGTTCTCCTCTTTTTCTGCTCTTACAGGCTGCCCTTGGTCGAGAGCACGCCGGCAATTCTCGGATCGAAGGAAGTTGCCTCATCGAGTGCCTTCGCAAATGCTTTGAACATCGCCTCGATGATGTGGTGGTTATTTCCGCCGTCAAGCACTTTGATATGCAGATTCATCTGCGCCGCATAGGAAACGGCGTAGAAGAATTCTTTTACCATCTCGGTCTCCATCTCTCCTACTTTCTCCCGCGTAAATTCTGCCTGGAAAGAGAGATACGGTCTGCCGCAGAGGTCAACGGCCGAGAGCACCAGTGTCTCGTCCATCGGAAGGATTCTGTCGCCGTAGCGGCGGATGCCCTGTTTGTCGCCGACTGCCTCGCGGATTGCAGTTCCGAGCACGATACCGGTGTCCTCGATCGTGTGGTGGCCGTCTATATCAAGGTCTCCATCTACAGAAACGGAAAGGTCGAAAAGACCGTGGCGGGCAAAGCCGTCGAGCATATGGTCAAAAAAGCCGATGCCGGTGTGGATGTCGCTCTTTCCCGTTCCATCCAGATTTAATGTCATGCGGATCTTTGTTTCTTTTGTCACGCGTTCTACGCTGGCTGTTCTGTTCTCCACTTACTCTTCCCCCTCAAAACGGACGGCAATCGAATTGGCGTGTGCCGTCAAGCTCTCTGATTTTGCAAAGCTCTCGATATCCTCGTGGATCTCGGAAAGGGCTTCTCTGGAATAATAGATGATGCTGGATTTCTTCACGAAATCGTCTACGGACAGCGGGGAGAAGAATTTTGCGGTTCCGTTCGTCGGCAGGATATGGTTCGGGCCGGCAAAATAGTCACCGAGAGGCTCGCTGGAGTTCTCGCCGAGGAAAATAGCACCGGCGTTATGTACCTTCATCATATCCTCAAACGGGTTCTTCGTCACGATCTCGAGGTGCTCCGGTGCGATGGCATCTACGGTGTCGATCGCTTCCTGATGCGAATCGGTGACAAGGATGTAGCCGAAGTTGTCCAGTGATTTGGAGATGATGTCGCTTCTGGAGAGGACTTTTAAGAAACCGTTTACCTCTTCACTTACCTTCTCTGCCAGTTCCTGGGAGGTGGTAATGAGGATCGCACTTGCAAGCTCATCATGCTCAGCCTGGCTTAAGAGATCGGCTGCCACGAACCGCGGATTTGCAGTCTCATCAGCAAGGACAAGAATCTCACTTGGGCCTGCGATGGAGTCGATGCTGACATTTCCGTATACGGCTTTCTTTGCAAGGGCAACGTAGATGTTTCCAGGTCCTACGATTTTATCGACTTTTGGAATGCTCTCGGTTCCGTAAGCAAGGGCTGCAATTGCCTGTGCACCGCCGATTTTAAAGACGCGGTCCGCACCGGCTTCTTTTGCTGCCGCAAGGACAACCGGGTTGACTTTTCCGTCTCTGCCGCACGGCGTTGTCATGCAGATTTCTTTGACTCCTGCCACTTTTGCCGGAAGAATGTTCATCAGAACAGAGGACGGATACGCTGCCTTTCCTCCCGGAACGTATACGCCGACACGGTTCAGGCGGTCAGCTTCTGGCCAAGCATCGTTCCGTTCTCGGTAGAGGTGAACCAGCTGTTCTGTTTCTGTTTTTCGTGGAACTCACGGATATTTTTCATGGATCTGCGGATGACACCGATCAGCTCTGGATCTACGATGTTGTACGCTTCATCAATCTCTTCCTGTGTTACTTCTACGGTAGAAGCATCGAGTACCGCGTGGTCGAATTTCTCGGTATATTCGAAAACGGCTGCGTCTTTTCTTGTTTTTACATTCTCAATGATCTCCTGCACGGAAGCCTCGTACGTTCCGTACTGTGTCGGGCTTCGTTTCAGCATATTCTCCAGAATATTTTCTGTGGTCTCTTTTGTCAGTTTTACGATTCTCATACCAGTGCTCCTTTCAGATCCTGAATTAATTTGGTAATTCTCTCATTTTCCATCCGCATGCTCACCTGGTTGACAACCATGCGCGCAGACAGCGGGCAGACCTCCTCGAGAACGGTCAGGCCGTTTTCCCGTAAAGTGCTTCCTGTCTCTACAATATCCACAATCACTTCGGAAAGTCCGACAATCGGTGCCAGCTCGATCGAGCCGTTCAGCTTGATCATCTCAACGGTCTGGTGCTTGCGGTTGTAGAAGTAATCCTTGGCAATGTTTGGGTACTTCGTTGCCACACGGATCTGCTGGTTGTGCTGCAGCAGCTCACGCGCGGATTCCGGTCCGCAGACACACATGCGCACTTGCCGTAGCCAAGGTCCAATACCTCGTAGAGGCGTCTTCCTTCCTCCAGAATCGTGTCCTTTCCGACGATTCCGATATCCGCTGCGCCGTACTCCACATAGGTCGGCACATCCGGACCTTTGGCGAGGAAAAAACGGAGCTTATGCTCTTCGTCCGTGAAAATCAGCTTTCTCGTATCTTTATTTTTCATTTCATCGCAGGTGATGCCGACTTTTTCCAGCAGCTCCAGCGTCTGGTATGCCAGGCGTCCTTTTGTCAGTGCAATGGTCAAATATCTCATCTTTTTCGTACCCTTCCTCTCCTACAGCTCCACCGGCTGTACTTCTCCTGTCGACAAATCGATGGCAAGCACCGAATCGCTCTTCTGAATATAGACAATGCCGCCGAACTGGTTCTTTCTGCCGTATTCTTCATAATCTGCAAGAACCTTGTCCCTTGCAAAGCAGACCAGCGCGACATCCATGCCCTTGCTTCTGTGCTCGTTGGCAAGTTTTACGGCCAGCGGCTGAAGGAAATCTGGGTAGAGCAGCATCGTTTTCGTATTGGCAATCGGAAGAGAAATTTTCTGGCGCTCCAGTGCATTCATCAGAGATCCATGACAGTACAGAATCCGATCGCCGGCGCTTTCTTTCCGAAGTGCTGCAGCAGTGCATCGTAGCGGCCGCCTTTTACGATCGGCTCGCCAGTGCCGTAGGTGTAGGCCTGGAAAATAATACCGGTGTAGTAATGGAATTTGCTTAAAAGGCCGAGATCGAAGAAGACGTATTTTTCATAGCCGTAATCTTTAACGATCTCATAGATCGTAGCCAGACGATCGAGTGCCTCTCTTGCCGCCGGATTTCTTGTAAGGCCTTTTGCCTTTTCGAGAATCTCTGCATTTCCGAACAGCTGCGGAACATCACGGAGTGCTTCAAACAGATCACTTCGAAGGTTCTGTTTTGCCAGCAGCTCCTCGGCGCCAAATGATTTTTAATGGAAATCAGTTCTTTTAATTCGTTCAGAACATCCTCGGAGAGAGCAGCTTCCTCGGAGAGCGCCTGGAAGAAACCTACGTGGCCGATGCTGATCTGGAAATCGGTAAGACCGGCATCCAGCATAACTTTTACGGTCATCGCAATGATCTCTGCGTCTGCCATTGCGGAATCATCGTTTAAGAGCTCGACACCCATCTGGGTGGACTCTTTTAAGCGGCCCTGATAGCTGCTGCTGTTGACGAAGCTGCTTCCTCTGTAGCAAAGGCGGATCGGCATCGTCTCTTCCATGAAATACATGGAGGCTGCGCGTGCAATCGACGGGGTAAAGTCCGGACGGAGCACAAGGGTGTTGCCGTCGCGGTCAAAGAATTTGTAGAGCTCGCGGGACGGTGTTGTTCCCACTTCTCTTCCGAATACATCAAAAAACTCGAACGTCGGTGTTTCAATATCCTGATATCCAAACGCATGAAATACCTGCTCAATCTGATTCTCCAGGTATAATTTTTTCGTACATTCCTGATTGTAGACATCCCGGACGCCTTCCGGGGTATGAATTAATCGATCCATGTTTTGTTGTCCTCACTTTTTCGCTTTAGTTCACTACCATATTACCATATTGAATTTAAAACTATGGTTAGTATATCGGAAAACATTTTCCCTGTCAACTCAAAATTTTAATCCGCTTTCGAATCCCGTATCTCCAGATCCTTCTGGATTCCGTTCAGGTACGGGACGAGAACGCTGCTTCCCGTTCTGGGAAGGAAGAATGACGTTTCAAGCTCGGTGTAGGAAAAATGCTTCTTTCCGCCGTTCTGTCCGCGATCCCAGAAGGTTTTCATCGTCTCATACCGCAGGTAATAATATTCGTCCCGCGCCGTAAAATACAGCAGCAGGAAGGAAATCCCCCCCTGCTGCTCGAAATCTTTCATAAACGTGACCTGGTGCTCGTGGATGTTTGCGAGCGGAAAGGAATCCGTTTTGCACTCTTTGGCATCGAAGCAGACGGGAATGCCCTGTACAGCGCCGATGTAATCAACGGTACTCTTCTTTTCAAAATAAGCCAGCGTGATGTGTCTGCTCTCCTTATCTATTTTGATCGGGGTGATCGGCGTCGGCACCTTCTGGATCAGTGCCAGATGCTTGTCACGGTACTGCTCGTTTGTGCGGTTGATCATTTCCTCCAACGTTGATCCGCGGAGTCCCCTCGATGTCCATGCCATAATTCCTGTCCTCGTCTTCGTTCTGTTCTTATTCAATCAGAGAAATTTTGTTCAGCGGCCAGTAGCGCAGAAAGGCCTTGCCGATGATCTTGTCTTTCTCTACGTACGGATTCAGCCAGTAGCGGGAATCCTTTGATACGTTCCGGTTGTCGCCGAGCATAAAGTAGCAGCCTCCGGCACCTCATACGGTCCGAAATCGCCGACCGGTGTTTCCGGGCAGAAATCATCGCGCAGCGGCTCGGTGGAATCGTTGATATACACCTTTCCGTCGCGGATCGTAACCGTCTCTCCCGGCAGTCCGATGACGCGCTTGATAAACTTCTGCTTCTCGTCGTCCGGATAATAGAAAATAACGATGTCATACCGCTGCGGATCGCTCTTTACATAAGCAAGGCGGTTACCGAAGATCTGGTCTCCGGTCATAATCGTGTTTTCCATGGAAGGAGATGGGATTCTTGCGTTGATGACAATGACCTGCTCCACAAAAACAACGACTGCCACGACAATGGCGATCATTTTTACATATTCCCAGATTTCCCGTCCGATGCTCGTCTCCTCCGTTTTTCTTGGTTTTGTTTCTTTCTTTTCGTTGTCTTTTCGGCTCATAATCCTTCTCCCGTCAAATGTTCTCCCTGTAAAATCCGGCGCACGGATGATGGCAGGGGCGCTGTAAAGGTTTTTCCGGACAGATCCGATAAGGTGCCCGTAAGCTCTGGAAATACCGCCTTCCACGAATGGAGAAGTTGGTATTTCAGTCCGTATTTTTCCCGGAAGCGGCGGTTAAACTCCGCATCCCCGTATTTCGTATCTCCCGCAAGCGGATGACCGATGCTCGCGAGATGGCTGCGGATCTGATGGCTCTTTCCGGTCACCAGCTCAACCTCCAGCAGCGTACAGCCTCTTCCGGCCCAGAGCGGCCGGTATGCGGTTTCTATGTAAACAGCATCTCCCTGCTGCTCTCTCTGAATCGAAACACGGTTTGTCCTCTCATTTTTTGTGAGGTATCCGCGGATCCGCTCTGTCTCTGTCACGGTTCCTTTTACAACCGCCAGATAGTATTTTCCAACAGCCCGCTCTGCGATCAGTCTGAAAGCTGCTGCGTCGCCGCAACGGTTTTTCCGGCAAGAATCAGACCGCTGGTGTTCCGGTCCAGACGATTGCAGAGTCCGGCGCGGAACATGGTCTCCTCCCCGGCATTTTTTTCCGAAAGATAGGCGCCGAGCGCTTCGGTAAGGCTCACATCCGTCTCTTTCGCCTTCTGTGAGAGGACACCTGCCGGCTTGTTCAGGAAAATTACTTTTTCGTCTTCATAGACGATATCCAGCTTCGGATACTTTACCTGTTTTCCAGCCGCCGGTTTTTCCGGTGTTTTCCGAAATTTTTCGATGGTCTCTTCCGCCAGATACAGCCGGATCGTATCGCCTGTTTTCAGCTTTTCACTGCCGTCCGCCTTTTTCTGGTTCAGCACAATGTTTTTCTTTCGCAGCATTTTATAGAAGAAACTCTTTGGCGCCTCCTCCATATATTTGGACAGATATTTGATGAGCTGCTGCGCGCAGTCTTTTTCTGTCACGGTCAGTTCTCTCATAGCAATGGTCTCCTACAGTGCCAGCGCCAGCATCGTGTGTTTCACCAGTTCCGTGCGGGACAGATCCGGGTACCGCTCATCCGGTTTGAAGTTTTCACTGGCGCTCTTTTCCAGCTCATCGTAGTTGCGGTTCAGGGAATCGAGGCGCTCCAGAAATGCTTTTTCCCGATCAAAAATCTTCACATGGCATTTGTAGCCGTTGGCACGGATGATCTTGTTCAGATACGTAGTGCAGTCCTCGATCTGTTTCTGGTCTTTGGCGCGCGTGGTGTAGCAGGCGATCTCCTCACCGCAGAACGCCGCTGCTTCGATCATCAGACTCGATTTTTCCTGTGTGATATACATTTCATATCCCATCAGCAGTTTTCCTTTTTTTTGCCTCAATGGCATCGTACACTGCTTTGTCCACTGACTTTTGCATAACCATCATGATAAAACCGACGGCGGCGCGGCAGCCCGGCAGACAGCCTACTACGGCGACAACCGTAAAAATGTTGCTCTTGTTTCCGTCTGCAAGCACAAGCCCGACAATAAAAACGATGGCCGGAAGGACGAACAGTCCCAGTGTCACAAGCAGTCTTTTTTTCTTTTCCCGGCGGATATAGCGTAATCCCCTTTTCTGATCTTCATTCTTCTGTCATTTCCCTTCTTCGATAAGATCCCCGCTCATCTTCTGCGTGTTTATTTCTTTTTGTGCACGTTGCGGAGCGTCTTTTTCGGCCGTCCGCCTGTTTTGGCTTTTCCCTGTCCGGAACGGTCATTCGCCGTCTTCTGGCCAAAGCCTTTTCCGTTGGACCCTTTCCCTCTTGACGGTTTTCCTGCCTCCCCGGCCATCTTTCTCGGTCGTACGAGACATTTCGGTCCGAATCCGATCAGATCCTCCCGGTGTGTCCGGCGCAGTGCCTCGCAGACGAGCTCATAGTTCTCCGGATTCCGGTACTGAATCAGCGCACGCTGCATCGCCTTCTCATGCGGCGATTTCGGCACGTAAACCGGTTCCATCGTCCGCGGGTCAAGACCGGTATAGTACATACAGGTGGAAAGTGTGGAAGGCGTCGGATAGAAGTCCTGTGCCTGCTCCGGGATAAATCCCATATCGCGGATGTACTCGGCAAGCTCCACCGCATCCTCCAAGTCACACCCCGGATGGGACGACATAAAATACGGAAGTGCGTACTGCTGCTTCCCCGTCTTTTTGTTGCACGCATCGAAGCGGCGGATAAATTCCTGATATACTTCGTGGCGCGGTTTTCCCATATAGGAAAGCACACGGTTCGAAACGTGCTCCGGCGCAACGCGGAGCTGACCGCTGACGTGATCCTTTACCAGCTCGGAAAGGAACGTCTGGTCTTTATCGGCCAGGACATAGTCAAAACGGATGCCGGAGCGGATAAAGACTTTCTTCACGCCCGGAATGTCTTTTAATTCCCGCAGCAGCTTCACATAATCTCTGTGATCTGCCACCATATTTTTACACGGCTCCGGGAAGAGACAGTTCCGGTTCGGGCAGGCGCCTTTGGTGAGCTGCTTTTTGCATGCCGGACCGCGGAAATCCGCCGTCGGGCCGCCGACATCGTGAATATAGCCTTTAAATTCTTTTTCCTGAACCATCTGCCGCGCTTCCGCCAGAATGGATTCGTGGCTTCTTGTCTGCACAACGCGTCCCTCGTGGAACGTCAGCGCGCAGAAACTGCAGGACCCAAAGCAGCCGCGGTTGCTCGTCAGACTGTATTTGATTTCCCCAAGCGCCGGCACACCGCCGTCTTTTTTCATAGCTTGGGTGATAGGCGCGCATGTATGGAAGCGCATAGACATCATCCATCTCCTGCTCTGTCAAAGGACGGGAAGGCGGATTCTGTACAATGTAGCCCTGGCCCTCATACGGCTCTGCCATCGGCTTCGCATTGATGGCATCGGTATTTTTATACTGAATCGCAAAGCTCTCCGCATACGTCCGCTTGCTCTCCCGCACCTCCTCGAATGACGGCAGCACCACCGGGTCAATCAGGTGATCCAGCGTTTTGCTCCGATAAACGGTTCCCGGAATAAAGGTGACATCATGAACGTCAATGCCGGCCGCAAGTGCATCTGCAATCGCTACGATCGAAGTTCTCCCATTCCGTACGAAATCAGATCCGCACCGGAATCGAGAAGGACGGAGCGGCGCACCTGGTCAGACCAGTAATCGTAATGCGAAAGGCGCCGGAGTGATGCCTCGATGCCGCCGAGGATCATCGGTGTATGTTTATACGTTCTCCGGATCAGATTGCCGTACACGGTAACCGCGCGGTCCGGCCGTTTTCCCATGACACCGCCCGGCGTAAAGGCATCTGTTTTTCGGTGCTTTTTCGCCACGGTATAATGGTTGACCATGGAATCCATATTTCCGGAAGAGACAAGAAAGCCAAGACGCGGTTCACCGAAAATCGAAATGCTGTTCTCGTCCTTCCAGTCCGGCTGTGAGATGATGCCGACGGAATAGCCGTTCGCCTCGAGCACACGGCTGATGATTGCCGGTCCGAACGAGGAATGGTCCACGTAGGCATCTCCGATGACATAGACAAAGTCAAACTGTTCGATTCCCCGTTCCTTCATCTCTTCTCTTGTAATTGGTAAAAAAGGCATGCTTTACTTTCCTTTCTGTGTTTCGGCGTCCGCTATGCCAAGCGCCGCTTTTTCTTCCTGCGTCAGGAGACGGGCACTGCCCTTTAGCAGCGCCGGATCAAGTTCCAGGCTCCCCATCGACAGCCGTTTCAAATAGACGACCGTTTTTCCGACCTTCTCAAACATGCGCTTGATCTGGTGGAAGCGGCCCTCACAGATGGTAATGCGGATCCGGCTTTCAAAAATGCCAGGCTCTTTTTCAGTCGTTTCCAGAATGGTAAGCTCGGCCGGAAGTGTCGGTTTGTCGTCCCCAATGTCGAGCCCTTCGGCAAATGCCTGCCGATCTTCTTCTGTCACTTTTCCGTCAATCACGGCCTCATACACTTTCGAGACATGCGATTTCGGAGAGAGCAGCCGATGGGAAAGGGCTCCGTCGTTCGTAATCAGCAGCAGCCTTCGGTGTCCTTGTCGAGCCGTCCGACCGGAAAGAGGTCTTTTCTTGCCGCATCACTTAAAAGATCGAGTACGGTCCGGTCACGGCGGTCCTCCGTCGCAGAGACGACACCCGCCGGTTTGTGGAGCATCCAGTATTCCATTTTCACATAGGAAATGCTGTTTCCGTCCACAGTCACCTGCGCTTCATCCGGGTCGACTTTCAGTTCCGGGGCTTTTGCCGTAATTCCGTCTACGGCCACCCGTCCCTTCCGGATCAGGGCCTTTACTTCCTGGCGTGTTCCCACACCCATGTCCGCCAGATATTTATCGAGTCGTAATTTACTCATACCATCCGCCATCCTGCATAATATTTATTCTTTAACGTTCCGTTGTTTATTTTTCCCCAGCCAAGTGGGAAATCATCCAGGCACACAAGCACCCAGCCCTTTTTCCCCTGACACTCTTCCTCGGAAAACGAGAGTGTCTCACCCTTTAAGTAGCGCATGACACGGTCATCTCCCTTGGGAATGGTCAAACACGAAACGTATTCTTCTTTTTTCAGATACGCCGCCAGCGCCTGGGACGGCTCGAAGCGGTTTTTCTTTACGGTGCCAAGCGAAAGTCCGGTCCGCAGATAGCGCAGACCCTTTGCCGCACAGACACCTTCCGGCAGAAAATAGAGCTGGTCTTTCACAAGGGCAAACGAACCATTCTTCCAGTCCATGCGCACGCCAGCAAGAAACTCTTCCGCCTCTTTCGGCAGCTTCTTTGTCGTTTCCAAAAGTCGGGACGGCTGCCGTTTCCGGCTCTCTCCCTGCTTTTTCAGGAGCGCCACGAAATGGCCTTCTCCCTCCATCCGCTGCGGGAAAATATGAACGCACCGGGAAAGATCGCGGCCATTCACGGATACTCCCGGCGCAAACCCTTCGTAACCCAGGGTAATTTCCTGCACTTCCATATCCGGATGCGCATCCAGCAGCCCTGCGATGACCTCTTCGTTCTCCTTTACAGAAAATGTACAGGTAGAGTACAGCAGCTCTCCGCCCTCTGCAAGCATCTGATACGCCTGCTCGATCAGTTTTTTCTGGATCGGCACATAATGCTCCGGCCCATTTTCACTGTAGTAGCGCAGCATTGAGCTCTCTTTTCGGAACATGCCCTCCCCAGAGCACGGCGCGTCAAGAAGGATCTTGTCAAAAAAGGCCGGATACAAGGTTACTAATTTTTCCGGATCCTCGCTCGTCACGAGAAGACGTCCCACTCCCTGGATTTCCAGGTTGCGCAGCAGCGCCTTCGCCCGCGAATTGCTGATATCGTTTGCCAGCAGCATGCCGCCCTCACCGATCCGGCTTCCCAGCTCCGTTGCCTTTCCGCCCGGTGCCGCACAGAGATCGAGCACACGGTCATCCGGCTCAATTGGAAGGCGGGATGCCGGTGTCATCGCACTCGGCTCCTGCAGATAATACAGGCCCGCATAGTAATCGGCATCCTTTGCCGGATTGCAGCTCTCTTCATCGTAATAAATCCATTGGGGATCCACGGAACCTTCTTAAGCGGAATATCGGTCCGCCTAAGAAACTCTTCTGTCGAAATTTTTCCGTTGTTTACCCGCAGTCCTCTATGTACCGCCTCGTCAAATGTCTTGCGGTATGCCTCATATTCTTCCTCACCGAGCAGCTGTTTCATCTCCTGCTCAAAGGCTTCCGGCAGTGTGATCATATCCGTTTATCCCCTTTTGTTCTAAAGTTCGTCTGTAATTGCCTGTGCGCGGTATCCCTCTGCAATCAGATCCAGTTCTTTGTGGAACCGTTTTAACTCCTGCAGATCGTTCTGCGCATAGATGTGATAAACTCATCCTGAATTTTTTCTACTTCGCGTTTGTTCGTCACCTTGTAAAGATTCTCGATATTATTCAGGATATCCGTGATCAGATTCCGCTGTATCTGGGAGGAATTCTGTGCATCCATAATCTCACTCCGCACAGAGGACATCTCATTATCCAGCACAATAATCGCCTTTGCAGCTGCACTTAAGCGCTCCCGGATGTGATCCGGAATGTTTGCCTTATATTTGTACTGCAGCGAGTGCTCAATCGTCGCCCAGAAATCCATCGCCATCGTGCGGATCTGGATTTCCACCTGGATGCGCTTCGGGCCGTTCATCGTCTCCACGGTATAGTAAACAATGAGGTGATAGCTCCGGTAACCGCTGTCCTTCATGTGGCGGATGTAGTCTTTCTCGCTCTTAATCTCAATATCCGACCGCTTCTGGATCAGGTCGGCAACCTTTTCGATATCTTCAACGAACTGGCAGATGATGCGGATGCCCGCGATATCCTCCACCTGCTCCTCCATCTCTTCGGGCACAATGCCCTTTCTCTGCATTTTTTCCAGAATACTGGAAACACTCTTCACACGGCCGCTCACGCTCTCGATCGGTGAGTACAGCCTTTTCCGTGGTGCTCCTTGATCAGATGCCGGAATTTCACCTGTAATTCCTTGACAGCCAGCTCGTATGGTTCCAGAATCTCATGCCATAACAGTATATCCATGTCCCTAATCTCCTTTTTTGCTCCTGCTTTCAGCCATTTTTCTTATCGGATGGTAAACGCTTTGGAAATTCAATCCCCACCCTGTTACTTTATGCCTGTCTTTTCTGTTTTATGACTGTTTTTCAGAAACTTTTTTGAAATAGACACGGGCAGTTTTTTTATGCCTGCCGTTTCGAAAGCTGCTCCAGAACGCGGCACAGGTACTGATACGTTCTCTCCACGGAGGAAATCGAAAGCCGCTCCTCGGTCGTGTGGATTGCTTTCATGTTCGGGCCGAAAGATACACAGTCAAGACCGGAAAGCTTTTCATAGAACAGACCGCATTCCAGTCCGGCATGAATCGCTTCCACTGCCGGTTTCTGTCCATACATGGCTTCATATTCCGCCACCATCAGATCGCGGAGGGCAGAATCCTCTTTATACTCCCATGCCGGTACGCGCCCTCTACGTGGAACTCACCGCCCAGGAAACCGATCAGATACTCCAGCTTGTCGGAAAGGGCTTCCTTTGCACTTCCCACGGAGCTCCGCACACTTGCACACGCATGCAGGTGATCCGGCTCTAATTTCAGAATACCGAGGTTCAGGGATGTTTCCACCAGTCCCGGGATCTGGCCGCTCATCTTCTGTACCCCGTTCGGAAGATTCATCAGGAAAAAGACGGTTTTCTGCAGGCTGACCGGATGAAGCGCCGGTGCAGCGCCCTCGCCTGTTTTCTCTACCGTAACGGTAATACCGTCATCTGTTCCGCTGTACTCTCTGCAAAGATTTTCGGTGAAGCGTGATGCTTCCTCTTTTAAGATCTCTTTCTCTCCGCCGTCGATGGCAAGAAGCATGCGGGTTGTCCGCGGAATGGCGTTGTCTTTTAAACCGCCCTCCAGCTCGATCAGGCATAATCCATCTTTCCTGCCAGTTCGTACAGGAAACGGCCCGCCAGAATGTTGGAGTTGGCACGGTTTTTGTGGATTTCCGTACCGGAATGGCCACCGGCAAGACCGGAAATCGTCACTTCCATCTGCTCACCCATCACTTCGCTTCTGCGCACCGGCAGATCCATCATGGCTGTCATACCGCCTGCGCATGATACAGTGAGAATGCCTTCCTCTTCAGAATCCATATTTAACAGTGTTCTTCCCTTTAATTCATTCCCGTTTAATGCTGCTGCGCCGAGCAGTCCGATCTCTTCATCCGTCGTAATCAGTGCCTCGATGGCCGGAAGCTGCAGATCATCCGATTCCAGCACAGCCAGCATATAGGCAACGGCAATTCCGTCGTCTCCGCCAAGCGTCGTGTCCCTGGCATAAATCTCATCGCCGTCGATGTGAAGCTCAAGGCCGTCCTTCGTAAATCGTGGCTGCTGCCCGGCTTCTTCTCGCAGACCATATCGCAGTGGCCCTGCAGAATCACGGTCGGAGCCAATTCACATCCCTTCGATGCCGGGCGGCGGATGACCACGTTGTTGGACGCATCCTGATACCAGGATAATTCATGGTCCCTTGCAAACTGAACCAGATAGTCGCTCACTTCTTTTGTGTTTCCGGAGCCGTGCGGAATGCGGCAGAGCTCTTCAAAATAATAAAATACACGTTCTGGTTTTAATCCTGCTAATACGCTCATTTTTTTCTTCTCCCATCTTCTTTTTTTTCAAAGCTTCGTCATACTCTATTTTAGAAAGCGGGAGGAGGTTCGAACGTCATGAAAAAATCACTTTTATTTCTCTCTTCCCTGCTTCTTTTTTTCTGTCTTCTTATCTTTCCCGCGCGACTTTTTTCTATGCCTGCGAGGGTGTCAATCTCTGGTTTCATACCATTCTTCCGTCACTTCTGCCGTTTCTGATTCTGACATCTCTTCTTCTGGAAACAGGAGCCGCGCGGCGGATCTCTGCCCGTGCAGAAGTTTTTTTTCAAACGGTTTTCGGTCTTTCCCCGGCTGGGTTTTATGCACTTTTTCTCGGTCTTTTCTGCGGTTTTCCCATGGGAGCGCGCATCACTGCCCAGCTCTATGAGGCAGAAGAAATTGACCGGAACGAAGCGTGCTATCTTTTAACCTTCTGCAGCAGTCCGAGTCCTGCCTTTCTGTCTTCCTATGTTATCTTAACTGCGTTTTCCGGACAGATCCATCCCGGCTTCGTCTTCGGCGTGCTTTACGGTTCCAATTTCTAACTGGTTTTCTGTTCCGGCTTGTTTCCGCCGCTTCCGCCTGCACCGGCACACCGCCCATCGGACACATTCCATGGAAAAAAAGAGATGTCAAAACAGACTTCCAAAGGAAACCTGCTGGACACCTCTATCATGAACGGATTTGAAATCATTACACAGCTTGGCGGATACATCATCCTGTTTTCCATTCTGTCCGGACTTCTGATGGATCTGCATCCGTTTGGTTCCGCCTCGCCCCTGCTCTGCGGCGTGCTGGAAATCACGACGGGAATCGCACAGCTTGCCGCGTCCTCTCTTCCTTACGCCGGAAAAGTCTCTGCTGTCCTTACCTGCGCCGCCTTCGGCGGTCTCTCTGTCGCTGCCCAGACAAACTGTATGATCCATAACAGCGGTCTGCCCCTCTGGCCTTACTCTTGCCGGGAAGCTCTGCTGTGCTGCTTTCGCAGGAACGCTTGGTTTATTCCTCTTCGCTTTCCTCTTCTGATGCCGGATCATATTCCGGTACGACAACTTCTTCCTCTGGCTGCTCTTCTTCCGGAGCACCCTGCGGGGAGAGCTCACTTCTGTTCTGAACAACGGTATTGTAGCAGCTTGTCAGGGATTCTACAAAGCTGTTGTATTTCTCTCCTGCATCGTTTAATGCAGTCGTCATAATATTGCTTAAGTTGGCAAGCATATCATCGGTATATCCGATGGCACCGAGACGGATGCTGTTGGCATCGTTGGTTGCAGCATCCAGGATTTCCTGTGCCTGCTGGTTTGCATTGTTGACGGTCTCATTTGCCTGTGCGTATGCTGACTGCATCACTTCACTCTGCTCTACCATCTCTCTTGCCTTTGCCTGTGCCTCTGCAATGATGGCATCTGCCTTGTTCTGTGCATCTGCCAGAATCGCATCTTTGTTGCTGATGATCTTCTGGTACCGTTTGATCTCGTCCGGTGTTTTCAGACGGAGCTCACGGAGAAGCTCTTCTAATTCTTCTTTATTTACAACGATTTTGGTGGTAGACAGCGGCTGATATTTACAGCTCTCTACATACTCCTCAATTTCTTCGATGATCTGTTCAATTCTGCTGCTCATTTTAATTCTCCTTATCTTTTATCCTGCGGCATTCCTTCTGAATTTCGGGCGGCATACTTTGCGCGGATTTCTTTTTCCACAAAATCCGGAACAAATTTGTGAATGTCGCCGCCAAAAGCAGCTACTTCTTTTACTACCGTGGAGCTGAGGTACGCATACTCCAGCGAGGTAATCAGAAACGTGGTATCTACTTCCGGTTCCAGAACGCGGTTCGTCTGTGCCATCTGCAGTTCATATTCAAAGTCTGTGATCGCGCGGAGTCCGCGGACGATCGTATGCGCCTGGCATTCCTTCGCAAAATCAACAGCGAGCCCGCTGAAAGAACGGACTTCGACATTTGGAATGTCCTGGGTCGCTTTCTTTAGTATATTAACACGTTCTTCCACAGAAAACAACGGAGATTTTGAGGAATTATGTAAAACTCCCACGATTACGCAGTCAAAAAGCTTGGATGCACGCAGAATGACATCCAGATGACCATACGTTACAGGGTCAAAAGTTCCCGGGTATACGGCTGTCTTCATGATTCTTTTACTCCTTCGTGTTTGCTTTTCGGGGTAAGGAATACATGGACATTTGTCTTATAGATTTTTTTCTTCAGAATTTCGTATCCGGCATCCTCCGCCCAGTCGAAATCAGTATTCAGCGATGCTTCTACAATAATTAAGGTATCCTCACCGATAAAAGAGGCGTCGCGGAACGCATACAGCACGTCCTTTTCCAGTCCCTTATCGTATGGCGGGTCCATAAAAATGCAGTCAAAAGGCTCCTGTCCCTGAAGCGACTGCAGAGCTGCATGCGCTTCCATGGGCAGGAGCACTGCCTGCTGTTCCAGCTTCGTAAATTTTAAATTCTGCCGGATACAGTCTGCTGCAGCTTTGTTCTGCTCTACGAACCACGCGCGCTCGGCGCCGCGGCTCAACGCCTCGATTCCGATCGCCCCGCTTCCGGCGAACAGATCGAGAAAACGCGCATCCGGCAGATACGGCTGAAGCATGTTAAATAAGGTTTCTTTGATCCGGTCCGTCGTCGGCCGGGTCTGTCTGCCGGGAACCGTCTTTAATGGAAGACTCCGGCATTTTCCTGCTATTACTCTCATGTTGGTCTTATTTTCGTCCTTACTGTTTTTGTTTGATGGATCAGTCGGCTTTCAACTGCTCTCTCCAGTCCAGATCTCCTCTTGCAAGTCCCAAAATCAGAGACTCCGCGGTTCCGATATTTGTTGCAATCGGGATATTGTACTGGTCGCAGGTACGGATAATTTTGTAGACATCCGGCTCTTTCGGATTGATCATCGTCGGATTGTAAAAGAAAATTACCATATCCATATCGCCGCGTTCAATCATCTCGGTAAACTGTTTGTCTCCGCCTACGCTTCCAGGCAGAAACTTGTGTACATGAAGGTTCGTCACCTCTTCAATCCGCCGTCCGGTGGTTCCGGTGGCGTACACCTCATGTTTCATGAGGATTCCCTTGTATGCAATACAGAAATCCTCGATCAGACTCTTCTTGCTGTTGTGTGCTATGATTCCAATATTCATTACTGCAAACCGCCCCTTCTCCTGTTTTTACTACCATGTACAGCAATTATAACAAATTTTATTTTCAATACGCAATTCTTTTTGTGAATTTTTTACACAGTTTTTATATTTTTTTCTGACGTTCCATTTTTCCTTCTTCTTTTACTTTCTCCGCTTTTCCGGAAAAAATACAGAATCTGGAAGTTTATTTTTGTTTTCTTTCCACATACTATGACCGTAGCAGAACAGATGAAAAACACATCCGGATCTGCTTCACAGCAGCTTTTAACAAGCACAAAGATAAAGGAGGGAATGAACATGGCGAATCGTTCATCGAATACCGCAGCAGTACCAGAAGCAAAAGGCGCTCTGGACAAATTCAAATTTGAGGTGGCAAGCGAACTCGGCGTGCCGCTCAGTGATGGCTACAACGGTAACCTGACTTCCAAACAGAATGGTTCTGTCGGAGGTTATATGGTCAAAAAGATGATTGAGCAGCAGGAACGCCAGATGTCCGGCGGTTCTTCTGGCCAGTACTAATCATCCCGGTATAACATCCTGATGCCGGAACAGGCATCAAAAAGCGTGAGCTCTTTTCTTTTCGGAAAAGCTCACGCTTTTTTCTTGCTCCTGCAGAGCTGGTACATAATACTTACAGATCAATGCTTCCGGTTACATCATCATTGATTACGTAGTAAGCAGTAAATTCCTCCGGTTTTACATAAACCTTCAGGCTCTTTAATTCTTCTGCTTTCTTGCCATATCCTTCGATCCAGATCTGCTGGATTCTCTCGTACAGATCTTTCTCCTTGATTTCTCTTCCGCCGAACTGCAGAATCATCTCCTGCTCCGCTTCTTTCTTTGCTGCTTTTGCAGGTGCTTTTTTCTCTGCCGGCTTTTTCGCTGCTGCTGGTTTTTTCGGTGCAGCCGCTTTCTTTGTCGTTGTTTTCTTTGCTGTTGTGCGGGTTGTTTTTGCAGCTTTTGCTGCCGGTTTTTCTTCTGCTTTTGCAGGTGCTTCCTCTGCTGCTGCAGTTTCCTTTACAACTTCTTTTACAGCTTCTTTCTCTGCTGCGGTTGTTTTTCTGCTGCTTTGGTCTCTACTTTTACTGTCTCGTTCTCTGCTGTCTTAGCCTGGGCAGCTGGTTTTTTCTTTACCATATCTGTTTCCTCCCATTTGGACCGGCCCTGTATATTTTGGAAGAGCCATCCTGCGAACTATTATTCAGGCGAACGCTTGACACTCACGGTCCGCACATTTTTTGATTCCTTGTTTATGATACATGAATTTTTTTGTCATTTCAAGTAATATCTGATTTCGCACGAATTTTCCACGAAATTGTACAGTCATTTTCCATACTATCCAATCAGGCTGTTACTTTTATCCGATTTTGCATTTTAAAGCCGGATTTTTTTTGTAATTTTTCACAATCCAATGTCGTGGTTTTCCAGATCAAGATACGATTTCATTACCTTTTTCAGCAGTTCATGCTCCGGTTTTTCAAAATAAGGATCGTCGGCAAGCAGTTCTGAAGCCGCCTCACTCGCTTTCTGCAGGATATCGGCATCCCGGAAAATATCTGCCATCTGGAATTCCATATCCCCGCTCTGGCGCGTTCCCAGCAGATCGCCGCTGCCGCGCAGTTTCAAATCTTCCGAAGCAATATAAAACCCGTCGTTCGAATGGTTCAGGATTTCCAGACGTTTGGCGGTCTCCTGATCTTTGTTTCCGCGGATGAAAATACAGTAGGACTGATGCTCTCTCTTCCGACACGTCCGCGGACGCTGATGGAGCTGTGCAAGGCCGAACCGTTCGGCATTTTCCACCATCATCACCGTCGCATTCGGCACGTTGACACCGACCTCCACGACTGTCGTCGAGACGAGTACCTGGATTTCTCCGCTGGCGAACCGCTCCATGATCTCGTTTTTCTGCGCCGCCTTCATCTGTCCGTGCAGCATCTCTACTGTGATGCCCGGCAGCTCTTTTTCAGGAGCTGTGTATAGTCGGTGACGTTTTCCGCTTCCAGACCCTCGCTCTCCTCCACCATCGGCAGACACATACGCCTGACGGCCCAGTTCGACCTGACGCGTGATAAAGCGGTAAGCTTTTGGACGGTAAGACGTATCCACCACACAGTTTTTGATCGGCAGACGCTTCGCCGGAAGTTCATCAATCACAGAAATCGAAAGATCTCCGTACAGAATGATAGCCAGGGTTCTTGGAATCGGCGTTGCACTCATAACGAGAACATTCGGCGGTTCCCCTTTTTCAGCAAGCGCCGTTCTCTGCCGGACACCGAGCGGTGCTGTTCGTCTGTGATGACAAGCGCCAGATTTTTGTACTGTACCTTTTCCTGAATCAGTGCATGTGTGCCGATCACCATTTTGCAGCTTCCGTCTTCCAGACTGGCATAGATTTCCCGGCGTTCTTTTGCTTTCGTGGATCCAGTCAGAAGGCGGGGATTGTATCCCGTCAGATTGTTTTCTTTCAACAGAGTGCAGAGCGATTCATAATGCTGCCGCGCCAGAACCTCCGTCGGAACCATCAGCGCCGATTGGTAGCTGTTCTCAGCTGTCATAATCATTGCAAGGAATGCCAGAATCGTCTTTCCGCTTCCGACATCTCCCTGTACCAGCCGCGCCATGCGGGTATGGCCTTTTAAGTCCCGCTCCAGTTCGCCCCACACGCGCATCTGTGCATTCGTGAGACGGTACGGCATATTTTCGATGACTTCCTCCGTCTTCCAGACGGCGCGGATCGGGAACACATTGGTAATTCCCTCCGTCTGCTCTTTTAACTGCCGCAGGGACAGGATGAAGAGAAAAAACTCTTCGAACACAATTCTGCGCCGCGCCGTTGCCAGATGCTCCTGGTCTTTTGGAAAATGAACCTCATGGAGGGCATAATTGATTTCACAGAGTTCATACCGGGCACGGATTTTCTCCGGCAGATAGTCCTGCGCAGGTGCGCATCGTTCCAGCACCTGTGCTACGGCCTTGCTCACCATCTTGTTCGTGAGACCGGCTGTCAGCCCATAAACCGGCTGAAGACTTGCCAGAAGCTCATGGTATGCGGCAGGAGTGAAGATTTCCGGCTGCTCCATCACGAGACGGCCTGATTTTTCCTGTATCTTTCCGCGGAAGATAAAAACACTGCCTTTCTTCAGCGTGCTCCGCAGAAACGGCATATTAAACCAGGTAAGCTGCAGCCGCACCGGCTCCTCGTAGAGTTCCAGGACAACGACGCTCTTTCTCTGGTTTCCTTTTACCGACGGACTGTGGACAATTCTTCCGTATACCGCATTCTTTTCCTCTTGTCTGCATTCGCGAAGGGGAACCGGCTCTGCATAGCAGTCATAATCTCTTGGATAATAATGCAGAAGCTGCTGCAAATTGTAGATTCCTACTTTTGCAAACAGCTTCTCCGTTTTTTCACCGATCCCCTTCAGTGTTGTCAGGGGTTCCGTATTCATATTTTTCTTTCCTTACTCTTATTCAACCGAAACGACACAGTAGTAAATCGGCTGTCCGCCATAGTTTACTTCCACATCGCAGTCCGGATATGCCTGCTCGATTTTTTCGCCAAGCTTTCGGCATCTTCCTCACTCATATCTTCACCGTAGTAGATGCTGATCAGCTCGCTGTCCTCATCGACCATGGCGCGGATGGTTTCTTCTGCAACGGTAAGAATATCCTGTCCGACAGCGAGAAGTCCGTGATCGCCAAGTCCCATGATGTCGCCCTGATGGATCTCTTTCTCATCGATGTGGGTATCACGTACCGCGTACGTTACCTGACCGGTTTTCACCATCTGGATGCCCTCTGTCATGGCCTCCTCGTTCTCTTCTGCAGATTTCTCCGGCACATAGCTGATCATGGCTGTGATGCCTGCGGAACGGTTTTGGTCGGAACAACGATGATATTTTTGTCCTCAGTCATGGCTTTTGCCTGATTTGCTGCGAGGATGATATTTTTGTTGTTCGGCAGAATAAAGATATTCTTTGCATTGACCTTCTCAATTGCAGTCAGCATATCCTCGGTGCTCGGTTCATGGTCTGACCGCCCTCGATCAGGTAATCAACACCGAGTCCCTGGAAGATCTCTTTGATTCCCTCTCCGATGGACACGGCGATGAATCCGTTCTCCTTCGGCGGCTGTTTTGCTGCTTCTTTTCTCTTCTTATCTTCCTCTGCCTGCTGTGCTGCGATCTTTTCTGCGTTCTTGATCAGGCGCTCCTGATGCTCCTCACGCATGTTGTCGATCTTCATTCTGGTCAGCTGTCCGTACGTCAGCGCCTTGGAAATTGCTTTTCCAGGATCGTTGGTATGTACGTGTACCTTAACCAGCTCGTCGTCTGCAACGAGAACGATCGAATCTCCGATTCCATTCAGGAAATCTTTGAATGCATAAACCTCTTCATCCGGAAGCGGGTTTTCCAGCATAATGATAAACTCGGTGCAGTAGCCGAATTTGATTTCTTTTTCTGTCTCTTTGGACGGTCTGACAAATTCTGTCTTTGCTTCCGGCATCTCGAAATTCAGATCAATCTCTTTCCCGAGGAACGCGTCATATGCGCCCTGCAGTACGGTTAAGAGACCCTGTCCGCCGGAATCCACAACGCCTGCCTCTTTTAATACCGGAAGCATCTCTGGTGTCTGGGAGAGCACGTACTCTGCATGCGCGAGAACGTCCTCGATGAATGCGTTCAGATCTTCGCTTTCCGGTGCAAGCTCTGCTGCTTTCTCTGCTGCTCCCTTTGCCACGGTCAGATGGTACCTTCTTTGGCTTCATAACGGCTTTGTATGCAGTCTCGACTGCTTTTCCATTGCCTCTGCAAGAATCTCTGCATTCAGCTCTTGATAGTCGCGGATCTTCTTGGTAAAGCCACGAAGGAGCTGGGAAAGAATAACGCCAGAGTTACCTCTGGCACCGCGCAGAGAACCGGAAGAGATTGCCTTGGAAAGGTTGTACATGTTCACTTCTGTGAGCGAGTTTACTTCCTTGACTGCGGACATGATCGTCAGCGTCATGTTGGTACCTGTGTCGCCGTCCGGTACCGGGAACACGTTCAGCTCATTGATCCACTCTTTCTTTACTTCCAGATTTTTTGCACCAGCCAGAAACATTTTTGCCAGTAAGCCGGCATCAATTGTATTTGTAGCCACTTTCTTCATTTCCTCCTATTACCATCAGTCGATGACGCGAACGCCTTCAACCAGGATGTTGATTTTTTCAATTTCCATTCCGGTGAACTCTTCCACCTTGTATTTCACATTATTGATCAGGTTATCTGTTACGGCAGAAATACTGACTCCGTAAGAAAACAATCACGTGGAAATCCAGGGAAATTTATTTTCCGAAATCGATACATTGATTCCGTGTGTCAGACTCTCTTTTTTCAGAAGTTTGACCAGTCCATCTTTCATGTTTACCGCTGCCATTCCGACAATGCCGAAGCACTCCACAGCAACGCTGCCCGCATACAGGGCGATACATCCGGATTAATTACGATTTCTCCCAAGCCTGTATTCATACGACCTTTCATGCCTTGTATCCTCCAATTCCATCATACTATTCAAAACACATGGAGACAGGAATAACTGACTCCACTCTACGATACATTATAACCGCTTTTCCGCAAAAAAGAAAGTTTAAAATGAAAAACCTTCAAAATTCATATAATTTTTTCATTTTTTACTTGCAAAACCGGTATAGATCTGTTAGAATGACTTATGTTGTGAGTCTAAAATGCGTTTTGACTCAAGTACGTATGTCAAGGAGGTGCAATCATGGCAAAGTGTGCAATTTGTGAGAAGGGTGCTCATTTCGGAAACAACGTAAGTCATTCACATAGAAGAAGCAATAAAATGTGGAAATCTAACGTAAAATCTGTCAAAGTTAAAGTTGACGGTGTACCGCAGAAAATGTACGTATGTACTTCCTGCTTAAGATCCGGAAAAGTAGAGCGTGCATAAGTTGAATGGTTAAAAGGCCTTTCCAGTCCGGGAAGGCTTTTTTGCTGTTTAAAAATAGAATTAAGATTTTAAAAAAAGTTCTGGGAAGAGCAAACAGGACATAAGTTTTCGCTTATGCCCTGTTGTGCTCTATTTTTATATTTTAAAAGGGAGAAAAAAATAGCGTGGTCTCTTAAGCTGAACCTGCCAACGATCCATATGCTTAGCAAAAGAAAAAGAGCATCCTACCGAAACTTTCATTCTGGTAAGACGCCCTCGTCTTGATCTATGATATTAGTATAGTTGGCTGATTCATTTAAGATGGACTTATTATAGCGCAGCTTTCTTCATTTTGCAAGTATTTCTCTGTACAAATCAGCCAGTTCATTTCCGATCTTTTTTGTGCATCTTTCACTATTCCCCTGTATTGCAGAACAGATGATATCCCACGCACAGCAGCAGAGCGGCCGCAAGAACCGTAAGAAATGAGCTGCGGATCATCAGGCTGATGAGAAGCCCGACCCCCATCCAAAACAGCAGAAAACCTAAAATTCTGCACAAACGAGCTTACTCCTTATCCGCCTCTTGGTTTATTATATGCTCTACTTTCTCTGCGGTATACCCGTCCTCTTCCTTTTTGCCGGTAAAGCGGCTGATCAGATCCGGAGCCATGTCAATGATTTTGGTCACAGCATCCTGGTTTTTGATGTTGACCAGACGCGTTCCGTTTTTGCTGATGACAAGAACGGCGCTCGGAGAAATTTTTCCGCCCATACCGCCTCCTGCATTGTTCTTTGCATTTTCTGCGAATGCACCCGCTCCCACGCCGAAGGAAACGTCTACCAGCGGCAGAAGAATCGTATCCTCAATGTGGATCGCCTCACCTACGACCGTCTTTGTTGTGATAAAACTGTCCATTCCGCGGAACAGTGCTTCTACGGTATTCTGAAATGTGTTGTCCTTTTCTGCCATCTTTTAGGCCTCCTTGTGTTTGAAATGTCGTATGGTTTTCCGAAGATTCTGATCCCGGAATAATCGAAGTGCAATGCCGGCTGCTGTCACAGCCTGAAAACTTCCTTTCATCCGGACATCGCCCTGGAGAATTTCCTGTTCGAAATCCGGCTGGATGGAAAGGTCTTTCGGCAGTTTTCCATAAATCATACCCAGAATGCCGAGTGTCTCTCCGGTCAGTGCCGGATCGTCAAATCCGAACCGGACTGTGCCGGTTACTTTTTTCGGTGCTGCTTTCTTCAGGAAATAAAGCACTTCTTTCTTTGCATGGAGCAGCGCCTCACGAAACATCTTCGAACGGAAGAATTTTTTCACACTCTCCCACTTTCTTTTTAACCGTCTGCCTGCCTGGATTTTCTGCTCCAGTTTTTCAAGCAGACGGAACGGAAGTTCCAACAGCCGGAAAGCTGTCTGCAGCAGACGGCTGGCAAGATTCAGCAGTTTTTCCGGAAGATATTCGATCCTTCCGAAAAACGTTCCAGAATGCTTTTTTTCGGCGCATCCGGTTCCTGCTCTTGCTCTGGCTGCTCCTTCTGTGCTGTCACCTTCTGCTGTTTTTCTGTCTGGTCCGGTTCTTTCTGCTCTGCTGTTTTTTCTGCTTCCGGCGCATTTTCTGTCTCATTTTCCTCCGTCCGGGGCACGGACGCTTCTCCCCGGCGGATCTTTTTCAGCCGCCGTTTCCATGTTTCCAGTGATGCCCCGAAAAGCAGAATCTGCGCCTCCGGCTTCTGTTCCTCATACGAGGCCGTCAGCGCGACAGCTCCGAAAAGCCACGATACTCTTCCGCTCGCTTTTACGCAGGCAAATCCCTCTTCTTCTTTCAGAACCTGCGCCCGGTAGCAAAAAGGAAGAAACAGGACGGTGCAGACGATAAGAAGCACGAGAAACAGTAAAACAAGGAGTAAAATCCCCAGTGCCTTCAAAATCATGAATAGTATATGTATCATTCACATCCCTCAATCCGGTTCAGCAGCCATTCCCGGATTTTTACTTCTCCGGTTTCCCGATAAGTTTCCAATGCGATCGCCTCCACAAGCTCAAAAGCTTCCTCGCGCGACACGGCAAGTCCAACAATCATCGGACAGTTTCTCCGCACGGCCGGCTGCAAAAGCAGATCCGCCGGAATTACATCCAGATTGTTCTGCTGACTGGAAGGCAGTGTGAGGAGCCAGACTCCCGGAACTGCTTTTTTGTTCTCAATCCGGCGCATCCATTTTTTCTGTTTCTTTTTTGCAGTATCCCCGACGTACAGATTTTTATACCAGTTTACCATATTTTCCCTGAGCCTGTGCTGAACCTTCCATAAATTTGCTCTCTTCAGTTCCAGATACTCCTGATAGGCCTTTTCCAGAATCTGCCGTTCATTGGAAACTTCAGCAGATGATATGCTTCGTGATACTTGTAATAGCCCGAATCCACAAAGTATTCTTCTCTCTGTGGACGGCTGTAGTAGCCGGATGAGACCATCAGATACCAGTGCACCTCTTTTTCCACGGTGTCCTCCGGAATGCTGAAGCTGTACTGGCTTTTTCCCACGTACTTGATGATGGTGCCGTGTACGCCGGACTCCTCATATACCTCGCGGACAGCAGTCTGTTCATGGGTTTCTCCCGGCTCAACGGTTCCTTTCGGCAGAACCCAGCTTCATATTTGTTGCGGTAGCTTTTGTAAAGCGTCAATATTTTCCACGGTAGATTACGATACCTCCGCAGCTTACTGCTTCGATCATACGTTTTAAGCTCCTTCTGGCTTTTTCCATTCTCTGACAGCTCTTTTCTTCCCGCTTGCCGCCAGATCTTCTGTTAAAAAGTATACCTCTTTTCCCGCCCCCGCGCAACCTTAAAACCGCATCCTTTTTCTAACATTTTTCTAAAAATTCAGAACGCGCCCGAACCCATCCTTTCCGGTTCGAACGCGTTTTTTCATCGTTTACTGCTGTGCATAATATGCTTCAATTACCTGTCTTGCAATCGGTACAGCGACTTCACTCGAATATCCGCCGTTTTCTGCCACAACAGCAATGACAATATCAGGATCATCCGCATTGGAGAATCCGACAAACCAGGAATGCGGTGTCTCTCCGTCGCTTCCGTGTTCTGCGGTTCCTGTTTTACCGGCGATATTGTACGGCAGATCTGAAAGTGAAACTGCAGTTCCGCTCTGGACAACGCCTTTCATCAGCTCTGTCAGCGTATTGGCTTCGCTCTCGGACATTACCGTGCCAAGAGACTCTTTGTAAAAGGTTTTGACTGCCTGTCCGTCCGCAGACACAATGTTGTCCACATAACGCGGTTTGATCATTTCTCCGTCATTTGCAACCGCGGAGGCGATCAGTGCCATCTCCATCGGTGTTACCAGCGTATCGCCCTGGCCAATGGAGGTCTGCATCACAAGAGCATCCGCCGTTGTCGAATCAAGGTCGAAAGAACTTTTGCTGGTCGGAAGCTCCAGATCCAGACGGCTGTTCAGATACAAGGAATCCGCCAGCGAGCGGAAGGCATCTTTATCCAGCCCAAGGCCAATCTGTGCAAAGGCAGAGTTGCACGAATGTGCAAACGCACCTGCAAAATCTTCCGGTCCATGCACTTCACCGCCGGAGCAGTGAATCGTATAGTTTCCTGCTGTCAGCTCACCGTCACAGTCGAACGAAAAACCGTCCAGTGTGCCGTTCTGACGGAGATACGCAAGCGAAGTAACAATCTTGAACGTAGATCCCGGCGGATATCTTCCCTGCAGACCGCGGTTCAGAAACACGCCGCTCTCATCGTCTGCGTTCAGTGCCTCCCAGTCCTCATCAATCGTATTAGGATTAAAAACCGGATTGCTCACATTGGCAAGTACACGGCCCGTTTTTGCCTCCAGCACGACAACTGCACCGCGGTATCCGTCCAGTGCATCGGCCGCGGCCTGCTGGAGTGTTGTATTCAGCGTTGTATAGAGACTGTCTCCCGGGTTCTTCGCATCGCTGAATTCATTCTTTACCTGCTTTAACTTACTTGTATGGGACTCCATCAGCATATAGTTGTAGGAAGATTCGAGGCCGCTGTTTCCTTTTCCCGTGTAGCCAACCACCTGCGCAAACAGGCTGCCGAACGGATACGTTCTTACCTCATCCCCGTTTTCATCTGTCGTCGTCTTTGCCAGTTCCTGGCGTCCGCAGAATAGATTGTTCCGCGGATCACGCGCTCTGCATAGTTATTCTGTCTCGTATTGTAAGAACTATTCAGAAATTCTTCTTTCCGCACGACATTAAAGTAAACGAGATACGCGATCAGCCAAGAAACATGGCCACGAACAGGAACGAAACGATCAGATACGGCCCTGCGCCGTTGTTTGCCGCCTTACCAGTGGAGGCTGTTCTCGGTCTGCTCTTCGATCCGCCGTTCGAATTCATCCGGCTGCTCGCGGTACTTCTGGCGGGTTCCTGTCCATCGTTCCGGCTGCCGCTCTTCTTTCGTCTTTCGGTCTCTTCGTCCGGGCGTCGTTTTTTCTTGGCGCCTGGGTCGTTTTTCTGCTGGTTTCGTTTCTTCTTGTTTCGTCTTTTCTCAAGCTCCTCACCTTCGTCTTCCCTTAAGATGTACAATCCCTGAATGATCGACAGCATCAGCACCGTGGAGAACATAGAGCTTCCTCCATAGCTGACCAGCGGCAGCGTGATACCTGTCATAGGAATAAATTTAATGGTTCCTCCGATGGTGAGGAACACCTGTGTCGCATATTCCGTTCCAAGACCCATGGCAATCAGTTTGTAGAACCGTTTGCTCATCTTCATGGAAATATTGATAATCAGAAGGAATGTGGACATGCACAGCAGAATCAGGCAGATTCCGAAGATAATGCCCATCTCCTCACAGATCGCACAGAAAATAAAGTCTTTCGTTGCAACCGGGATAATGTCAGGCCGTCCCTCGAAAAGGCCGGTTCCGAACCATCCGCCGGAGCACATGCCGAAGAGTCCCTGTGCTAACTGGCTGCTGATATCCCAGTTTCCGATCGGATCCTGCCAGAGTGCCACACGGTTCCGTACATGGGAAAACAGGAAATACGCCACAACGCAGGCGGCACTCATTCCCGCAAGTCCCAAAAGCGGATATCTGCTTTTCTCGTTGCCACATAGATTACAACCACGTACGCCATAAAGAAGACGAACGCAGTTCCAAGGTCGGTGGATGCAACAAGGATCAGCACATGAACTGCCGCAATGACCGTTGCTTTCACAACGTTTCCAAAGGAATTATCCTCGCGCAGCATGCCTGCCATAAAGAACACGAGTGTGATCTTGGCAATCTCGGAGAGCTGGAACGTAATGCCGTGGATTTCGATCGACAGCTTCGCACCGCCGGAAGTAAAGCCAAGCACCATAACGACGGAAAGCATGGCAATTCCGAGCACAGCGTAAATCCAGGTCAGATTTTTCAGAAACTTGCCCTTTCGGACAATGACCGGAATGATGAAGCAGAGCAGTGTGGATGCCGCCAGAATTTTGTACTGGGACATCGCCTTTGACACGCTCAGTCTCGTCAGAATAATCATGCTGATCGAGAGCAGCATACACATGTTGTTTACCAGGATCATCGATGCCTTCCGGTAAATCAGGCGGTACAGGATCTGTACGCCCAGGATATACGCCATCGTGAGCAGAAACATCTGAATCGTTGATACTTCGCCCTCCTGGAGGAACATCACGAAGAAACAGATGAAATTCATCAGAATGATCATGATGATCTGCCGCATCAGAATGTAATGGCGCTCATCCTCATCCCGCTCTTTGAGTGCAGCAAACGACTGCACGGTAAAACAGATCATGAGGAAGGTAATCACATATTTTGATAACTGAACAATGGTATTTTCCATAAATTCCCCTTATTTTTTCTCACCGTTTACTCTACTTTCCGGCGGAAATGGCCTTTGGTATATTCCTGTTCGGCCGGAACTGCGATTCCTTTACAGTACGTTCCAGCAAACGCAGCGGCAATTTCTTTTGTCTCCTCCAGTGTCTCGATGGTAAAATTCAGCCGCACCGCAGCCGGATGCATGGACCGGATCTCATCGGCTTCTTTTACCAGGCCGAGCGGAAGGCTGTTGTAGATCACACTGTAGCACGAGGTGCAGTAACTCTTCACTGGGAAGTATTTTCCCATCCGGTCTTTTAAGCGTACCAGAGAATAACTGTGATTGCAGCCGTTCAGGTTCTTCTGGACACACTGGGCGGAAACCATCATCGGAAGGTAGCCGTAGACCACCATTTCGCTGTTCGTATTGTCACGTTTTCCGATTTCCCGCTCGTTCAGCTCATACGGAACGGTATCACGCTGCACGCCCTGCTCCTGCCAGAATGCCTGCGCACGGCTGTTGTACGTGTAAACGCTGTAATCGAGCCGGATATCCTTTTCCATTCCCATCTCTTTCAAAAACGAAAAGCTTTCGAGATTACGGATCAGGAAACCGCCAAGACCGATCTCCTTCAGACAGCGGAACGTGTCGCGGTATTCCTTCAGATCGCCTTCACGCACAACGTGCGGCAGCATCAGATAAACCTGTTTTCCCAGTTCTTTCGCCTGCAGGATGCCTTTTTCCGCCTGCTCTTCGAAGATTTCCCGTTTGAAGCATCCCATGCCGGCGTAGATCGTCGTGATCTCCGGAATCTCGAGCAGTGCATTCCACTGGGCTCTCGTCTCGGCAGATGCGGTCAGCTCCATTTTCTTTTCTGCCCTGCTCTCCTGATCCGGTTTTCCAGATGCTTTTGCTTCCTGTTCCGGCTTTTCCGCTGCTTTTCTGCGGTATGGCTCTGTCATCTCTTTCACCAGCTGGTCCGAAACGCCTCTCCGCAGTTCGTTTAACGTCTGCATCGGCACGAAACAGTTGTCATCCATACAGACATCGAGTTCTTTGAAATAGAATGGTGTCTCGCCTGTCTTTTCCAGCTGTGTTTTTACACGTTCCTCGGTCAGCGGCTGCTTCTTTGCCGGTTCTACATGCCCACCTCTGCTGTTACGCTGTATTTTCCGCTTTCTGCACTTAAGAACGCCGGCTGGCCCGGATACAGGGTCAGAAAGCCGGAAATCGGCTCTTTTGCCTCAGTCTCGATATATCTCTCTGATCTCATAAAAGAGCTGCTTCATTTCTGCGCTGTTTCTTTTTATTTTCCTGCTCTTTTTCGTTCTTCAGCGCCATCTATATCGCGTCCGTTTCTTACGGTATAATAGCTTTT
>ENA-OQIM01000027-OQIM01000027.1-human-gut-metagenome-genome-assembly--contig:-NODE-27-length-37769-cov-2.367223_pt1 | contig 37769 bp, 50 predicted proteins | sample MGYA00242579_ERZ504744 | MGnify/ENA primary metagenome ERZ504744 (study PRJEB26092, sample SAMD00036441) | human gut metagenome | host: Homo sapiens | study: EMG produced TPA metagenomics assembly of...
TTTCATTTCAATTAAATAATGCAACAAGAAAAGTAAAACAATGGTTCGAAAAAAAAACCTGTTGGAATATTTCATGAAAATTGAAAACTTGGATATGCACTTGTTTTTCATGGTAAATAGTTTAGAATGATTACATAAGTGGTAGAAGTGGTGAATAGTGGTAGCGAATGGGGATGAGTGGCAGAATACACCATTTGCACCCTGGAAGCACGAAGGGAGAATCGTGTTTCACGAGAGTAGGTGGGTTTCATGTTCATGGGCGAGTATAATCATACGATCGACGCGAAGGGGCGTCTGATCATCCCTTCCAGGTTCAGGGAACTCTTAGGGGAAGAGTTCGTACTGACAAGAGGGTTGGATGGTTGCCTTTCTATTTATCCGATGGATGAATGGGTTGCTTTTGAAGAGAAACTCCGAGCATTACCACTTACAAATAAAGACGCAAGAACCTTTTCACGTTTCTTTGTAGCCGGAGCTACAACATGTCAGCTGGATAAGCAGGGAAGAATCTTGGTGCCGCAGACGCTGCGCCAGTTCGCTGGTCTGGATAAGGATGTGGTGCTTACGGGTAATCTGAACCGGATCGAGGTTGGAGCAAAGAGAAGTGGAGCGAGAACTGCAATTATGATGATATGGACAGCATTGCGGAAAGCATGCAGAACATAGGAATCGTCATTTGAGCATAACGCAGGTAGAAATCCCACAGGAGACGGATATGAATTTAAGCATAAATCTGTATTACTCAATGAGACCATTGACGGCTTAAGGGTAAAGCCGGATGGAATCTATGTGGATGGCACTTTAGGAGGAGCGGGACACGCCACAGAGGTGTGTAAGAAACTTTCTGCCAAGGGGAGATTTATTGGCATAGATCAAGACCAGGATGCGATAATTGCTGCGAGTGAACGGCTGTCAGCCTTTAATCAGGTGACAATCATTCGCAGCAATTATTGTTACATGGCAGATGAGCTGAGATCCCGTGGCATTGAGAAGGTGGACGGGATCCTGCTGGATTTGGGAGTGTCATCTTATCAGCTGGATAATGAAGAGAGAGGTTTTTCCTATCGGTACGATTCTCCTCTGGACATGCGAATGGACAGAAGACAGAGCCGTACAGCCGGTGATATAGTCAACGGTTATGAGGAACGGGAGCTGTATCGGATTATCCGCGATTACGGCGAAGATAAATTTGCCAAAAATATAGCGAAACACATTGTGGCTGCCAGAGAGCAGGCACCGATCCGGACAACCGGAGAACTGACAGAGATCATACGGGGTGCGATCCCCATGAAAATACAGGCTACAGGAGGACATCCGCCAAGAGGACTTTTCAGGCAATACGTATTGAGCTCAACCGGGAGCTTGACGTGCTTCGGGATTCCCTGGACGGCATGATTGATCTCCTGGATGACGGAGGAAGGATCTGTATCATTACATTCCATTCTCTGGAAGACAGGATCGTTAAGACCAATTTTCCGAAAAAATGAAAATCCCTGTACCTGCCGTCCGGATTTCCGGTCTGTGTATGCGGAAAGAAATCCAAGGGTAAGGTGATCACAAGGAAACCGATCTTACCGGGAAAAGAGGAAATGGAAGAGAATCCGAGATCCAAAAGTGCGAAGCTTCGTATTTTTGAACGGAAAATGTAGTTGAGAGATGGAAGGTAGGCAAATGGCGAAGACAGGAAGAGGGACTACAGCCAGAAGAAATCGAAATACCGTCAGGAACAGCAGAGAAATGTATGTTCAGGGAAATGCGGTAAAACGGACTGCAGGAAGTTCCTCAGAGGACTGATCTGCCCGAGATACAGGAAAGGCGACGGCTGGCTCAGAAAAGAAAACAGAAATCCGCAGTACCTGTGACACCGGCAAAACAGGTGGTAAGCAGACAGGCACAGCGGAACCGGGAAAAGGCAATGGCCATGAACAAGGGGTTCGTTCTGTTTCTTACGGCAGTTTCCATCGCGGTACTTTTTACCTGTATCAATTATCTTCAGGTAAAATCCGAAATCACGGCGAGTATGAAAAATGTTGCAAATCTGGAATCTGAGCTTGCACAGCTGAAAGAAGATAACGATGCATATTACAGTCAGGTCACTTCTGCAGTGGATATCAGCGAGATCAAGAAAAAAGCTATCGGCGAGCTTGGAATGAAGTATCCTTCGGAGGATCAGATACAGACCTATACCACGGAAGGAAACAGTTATGTGAGACAGTATCAGGATGTGGACACACACAAGTAACAGAAGTACAGTTTTTAAGCAGGTGATCGATTGAGTACAAGAAGCGCAGGCCGGTAAAAAAAATAAATTACAGTATGAAGAAAAAGCTGGCAGTACTATTTTCCTTAGTGTTGCTGGCTTTAGTCGGTTTGTGGCAAGAATTACCTATATCAATGCCACCAGCGGAAGCAAATATCGAAAGCAGGTGCTGAGTCAGGCTCAGCAGAAATATGAAAATCAGACACTTCCAGCAAAAAGAGGCGATATCTATGACCGGAACGGGAATATCCTGGCAACCAGCAACAAGGTCTATAATGTGGTCCTTGACTGTCTGGAGGTCAATAAGGATCAGGATTCCGTGGAGCCTACCATAAAGGCTCTTGTGGAAGTCCTGGGATTGGATGAAGATGAGATGCGGAAGCTTCTCACCGACAGCAGTACAAAAAAAGTCAGTATCAGATCGTAAAGAAACAGATCTCCATGGACGACAAAAAAGCCTTCGAAAAATACGAAGATCCGGGAGACGACAGTGAACTGACTGCCACGCAGCTGAAAGAACGTTCCAGGATCACAGGTGTATGGTTTGAGGAAGATTATCTCAGATCTTATCCGTTTAATGAGACTGCCTGTGATACCGTTGGATTTACACTTTCCAGAGATGTGGCGGATGCCGGACTGGAAGGATATTACAATGCGACACTTACCGGCGTGGATGGAAGACAGTACGGATACATCAACAACAATTCCGACGTAGAACAGACGATCATCGAACCGACGGATGGCAAAAGCATTGAGACCTCGCTGGATCTGGGACTTCAGCAGATCGTGGAAAAATACGTAAATACCTTTGAAGAAAAGATGGGAGCCAAAAAATGTGGGCGTGATCATCGAGGATCCGAAAAACAGGAGAGATCCTGGCAATGGACGGCGGTGACCGTTATGACCTGAATAACCCGAGAGATCTTTCAAATGTGTATTCCCAGAGTGAGATTGCTGCCATGAACGATGAGGAAACCGTGGAAGCGCTGAACGGAATGTGGAGTAATTTCTGTGTGACAGATGCCTACGAGCCGGGATCGGTTGTAAAGCCTATCGTTATGGGCTCCGCACTTGAAATGGGAGCGATTTCCGAGAGCGATAATTTTGTCTGTGATGGCGGACAGTCTTTTGGAGCGGAAGGTGCGACTACTTTTATCAAATGTGCGGTATGGCCGGATGCTCACGGGACAGAAGCTCTTTCCGATGTCATTGCCAATTCCTGCAACGATGGTATGATGCAGATCGCAGCAAAGATGGGAAAAGATAATTTTCTTAAGACACAGAGCGTTTTCAATTTCGGAACAAGAACCGGTATCGATCTTCCAATGAGGGAAGCGGTGTGATCCATACCAGCGATACCATGGGAGAAACGGAGCTTGCATGCTCTGCTTTCGGACAGGGCTATACACTGACCATGATACAGGAGATCAATGCAATGTGTTCTGTGATCAATGGAGGATACTACTATCAGCCTCATCTGGTGACGAAGATCAAGGACAGCAGCGGCGGAATCGTAAAAACGATCTCTCCGACACTGATGAAGCAGACGATTTCCGAGAAGATATCTGCAGATATCCGCTCCTACATGGCTGCCAGCGTAGACCATGGTACCAGCCGTACCTCCAAGGTGCAGGGCTACAGCTCCGGTGGTAAAACCGGTACTGCCGAGAAGCTTCCGCGAGGCAATGGCAAGTATCTGGTATCCTTTATCGGATTTGCACCGGTAGATGATCCGGCGCTTGTGATCTATGTAGTTGTGGATGAGCCGAAGGTAGATGATCAGGCAAGCAGTACGTACGCACAGTACATTGCACAGGGAATCCTTTCCGAAGCACTTCCGTATCTGAATGTACAGCCGGATGAGGCAGAGGATGGAGAAGTTCCGACTACAGAGCTGTGGGAACTTTTTAAGGGAATCAGCGATTCTGCAACAGGAACCGGCGCGGACGGGCAGAAGGAGGCAATTTCCGATGAGAATGTACCAAGTCCGCCGGAAGATGAGTCGGAGGACAGTGATACCGAAGATAATAACGATATGCAGAGCGAAGGTCTTACCAACGAGGAGGCCGGTCTGGAATAGATAAAAAGAATACCCTCTCAGGGGAACGTCATATATTACAGTGACGACCTCTGAGAGGGATTTTTTTTATGATCCGGACCATGGTTTATCACAGGAAAAAAATATGGGTGGTTTTTCTGATCTGCATAATGCTTCTTCTGGGACTTGTGGGAAGACTCTGGTATCTTATGAACGTCCGGGCAGAATATTATTCAAAAAAGGCGGAGGATCTTCATGAGCGGGAACGTGACATAAAAGCGGCCAGGGGAAAGATCCTGGACATCAGGGGAAATATTCTGGCGGATAACCGGACAGTCTGCACAGTATCGGTGATACACAGCCAGATCAAAGATCCTGAAAAAGTGATCCGCGTACTGTCCGGAGCATTGTCTGTAAAAGAAGAGGAAATCCGAAAAAAGTTGAAAAATTTCTTCTATTGAAAGAATACAGACAAACGTGGAAAAAAGCATTGGAGACAGGATCCGGGAATATGACCTTGAGGGAGTGAAGGTAGATGAGGATTATCGGAGATATTATCCTTATGGATCTCTCGCTTCAAAAGTACTGGGATTTACCGGAGGTGATAATCAGGGGATCATTGGTCTTGAAGTGAAATACGATGAGATCCTGAAAGGAGAGCCCGGAAAGATCCTCACAGTTACGGATGCACGTGGTGTGGAGATCGACGGAACCGGAGAACGGAGGAAGGAACCGGTGTCAGGAAATACTCTGCGTACCAGTCTGGATGTTAATATCCAGGAATATGTACAGCAGGCAGCCGGTAAAGTCATGGAAGAAAAACAGGCGGAGAGAGTTTCCATACTGCTTATGAACTCAGAACGGAGAAATCTATGCCTGTGTCAATGTGCCTGAATTTGATCTGAACGATCCGTTTACTCTGAATACAGAAGAAACAGCAGCAGAGGGAGAAAAGAAGCAGGATCTTCTGAACCGGATGTGGAGAAACCCCTGCCTGAATGATACCTATGAACCTGGCTCGACTTTTAAGATCATCACTATGGCAGCAGGCTGGAGGAAGGAGTGGTGTCAACAGAGGATCGTTTTTTCTGTCCGGGCTATAAGGTGGTGGAGGACCGGCGGATCCACTGTGCAAAGAGAACAGGACATGGTGCGCAGAGTTTTGTAGAAGGTGCCCAGAACTCCTGTAACCCGGTATTTATTGAGGTGGGCCTGCGGCTTGGAGCAGACCGTTATTACAAATATTTTAAACAGTTCGGACTTTTGAAAAAAACAGGGATAGATCTTCCGGGAGAGGCAGGAACGATCATGCATAACCCCAAAAATATGGGAGAGGTGGAGCTTGCCACGGTATCCTTTGGCCAGTCGTTTCAGATCACACCGATCCAGCTTGCAACAACCGTCAGTGGGATCATCAATGGCGGAAACCGGATCACACCTCATTTTGGGATCAGCGTGGAAAGTGCGGACGGAACAAAGGTGCGGACACTGGAATATCCGGTGGAAAGCGGGATCGTGTCCGGTGAGACTTCCCGGACAGTACGTACGATCCTGGAAACTGTAGTTTCAGAAGGCTCCGGAAAAAATGCCGGGATTCAGGGGTTTTCCATTGGGGGAAAAACAGCTACCTCTCAGACACTGCCCAGAGGCTCCGGCAGATATATTTCTTCATTCCTGGGGTTTGCCCCGGCAGAGGATCCGAAGGTCCTGGCTCTTTGTATCATCTATGCACCCCAGGGTATGTATTATGGTGGGATCATTGCCGCACCGGTGGTACGCAGTATTTTTGAAAATGTACTTCCCTATCTTGGAATCGAGAGGACAGTTACGGAAACTTCATCCGGGGAAAACCGGGCAGATGGGGTTGATTAATGAGGATAAAAGCCTTATACTGTTGAAGAAGTATAAAAAAACGAAAGAATTAGAGGTGTGAGGATGGAGTTTCATGTTGTGATCCCTGTGCTGATCTCATTTGCGATCAGCCTTGTATTAGGACCGATTGTTATCCCTTTTTTAAGAAGACTTAAAATGGGACAGACAGAGAGAGAGCTGGGTGTGCAGTCCCACCTGAAAAAGAACGGTACCCCTACTATGGTGGGGTGATCTTTCTCATTGCAACAACTGTAACATCACTGTTTTATATCAGAGATTATCCGATGATCATCCCGGTACTTTTCCTGACACTGGGATTTGGACTGATCGGATTTCTGGATGATTATCTGAAGGTAGTTCTGAAGCGTTCTGACGGACTTCTGCCATGGCAGAAAATGGCACTGCAGATCGTTGTGACAGCTGTATTTGCTTTTTATCTTGTAAATTATTCCAACGTATCCCTGACTATGAAGATCCCGTTCTGGAGTGGACATTATCTGAACCTGGATGGTTTGCAGTTCCGGTACTGTTCTTTGCGGTGATCGGTACAGTAAACGGAGTCAATTTTACGGATGGACTTGACGGACTGGCTTCCAGTGTTACCCTGATTGTGGCAGTATTCTTTACGGTGGTTTCCCTTGGAATGAACAGTGGTGTGGAACCGATCACCTGTGCAGTTGTGGGCAGTCTGATGGGATTTCTTCTGTTTAATGTATATCCTGCCAAGGTATTTATGGGAGACACCGGTTCTCTGGCATTGGGTGGCTTTGTGGCTGGTGTGGCTTATGCCATGCAGATGCCGCTGTTTATCATCCTGGTCGGACTGATCTACCTTGTGGAGGTATTGTCTGTTATGATCCAGGTATCCTATTTCAAGGCAACACACGGAAAAAGAATTTTCAAGATGGCGCCTATCCACCATCATTTTGAGCTTTGTGGGTGGTCCGAGACACGGGTTGTTGCAGTGTTCTCTGTTGTAACTGCTATTATGTGCCTGATCGCTCTCCTGGCATTATAAGGAGGAACAGAAAAATGGATTTAAAAGGAAAAAAGGTTCTCGTTTTCGGAGCCGGAAAAAGCGGCATCGGAGCAGCTGATCTGCTTGGAAGTGCAGGAGCACAGCCGGTGATCTATGACGGAAACGCAGATCTTGATAAAGAGGTAGTTTTACATAAAACAAACGGAAAATACACCCCGGAGATCTGGGCCGGAGATTTTCCGGAGAGAGCGCTGGACAGTCTTGATCTCGTAGTGCTAAGCCCGGGAGTTCCCACAGACCTTCCGCTGGTAAAGAGCTTCTATGAAAAGGGCCTTCCGGTATGGAGCGAGGTGGAGCTTGCCTACCGTACAGGCAAGGGAGAGTTCTTGCGATCACAGGAACCAACGGTAAGACAACAACTACAGCACTCCTCGGAAAGATCATGGGAGATGCCCGTGAATCTGTATTTGTTGTAGGAAATATCGGAACTGCATATACATCCAAATCATTGGAGATGAGGGAGGATTCCGTAACTGTTGCGGAGATCAGCAGCTTCCAGCTGGAGACCATTGACCAGTTCCGCCCGAAGGTAAGTGCGATCCTCAACATCACAGAGGACCATCTGAACCGTCATCATACCATGGAGGAATACATCCGTGTAAAAGAACTGATCACCAAAAATCAGGGACCGGAAGATGTATGTGTTCTGAATTACGAGGATGAAGTCCTTCGCAAATTCGGTGAAAATATCGTTCCGAAGGTGGTATATTTCTCAAGTCTTCGCAAACTGGATAGGGGAATCTATCTGGATGGAGACCAGATCATTCTCAAAACAGAAAAAGAAGAGATCCCGATCGTAAAAACCGGAGAGCTTAAGATCCTGGGACGTCATAATCACGAGAATGTAATGGCAGCAGCAGCCATGGCATATTATGAGGGAGTTTCTGTGGAGAGTATCCGCAGGAGTGTCTGTGAGTTTGTGGCAGTTCCACACAGGATCGAGTATGTGACAGAGAAAAACGGTGTTGCATATTACAACGATTCCAAGGGAACCAACCCGGATGCGGCTATCAAGGGGATTCAGGCAATGAACCGTCCGACTCTTCTGATCGGCGGCGGCTACGACAAGGAATCCAGCTATGATGAGTGGATAGAATCCTTCGACGGAAAAGTCCGTTATCTTGTTCTCATCGGTCAGACGAAAGAGAAGATCAAAGCAGCAGCAGAACGTCTTGGATTTACAGATATCATCCTCTGCGAGGATCTGAAGGAAGCTGTCCGGGTCTGTGCGGAAAAAGCTAATCCCGGAGATGCAGTTCTGCTTTCACCGGCATGTGCGAGCTGGGGACAGTTTGATAATTATGAGCAGCGCGGTGACATGTTCAAGGAATATGTGAAAGCACTGTAATAATCCGAAAAATACATACATAAGCTGAAATAAAGACCACTGTGGAGGCCATGCATGAAGGCAGGACAGAAACAGACCGGAAAGACAGATACCGTTCTCTGGGTACTGGTTCTGATTCTGGTGGTATTGGGACTCGGGGTGCTTTTTTCGGCAAGTGAATATAATGGCAGAGTACGTTTCCACGACTCTGCTATTATTTTAAAAAGCAGCTCTTTGCCACGGCACTGGGGCTGCTTGTTATGTATCTGGCATCACGGTAGATTACCGGCTGGCTGTAAAGCTGGCGCCGGCTGCTATATTTTTCACTTTTTCTGTCTGCCGCAGTCCTGCTTTTTGGACAGGAGATCAATGGATCGAAGAGGTGGCTGAACCTGGGGCCGCTTTCCTTTCAGCCGTCGGAGTTTTCCAAGGTGGCAGTGATATTGTTCCTGGTATGGCAGATCAGCAATACAAAAAGCAAAACAACCGGATTCTGGTTTATCTGCAGGACTATGATGACTTTGCTTCCGGTAGCAGGTCTGGTGGGCTCCAATAACTTAAGCACAGCGGTGATCATTCTAGGAATCGGTGTGCTGCTGATCTTTGTGGCCAATCCCAGATATCTGCAGTTTCTCGCGCTTGGAGGTGCGGGGATAGGATTTATTGCGGTTTTTCTTGCCGCGGAGAGTTATCGTCTGGAACGCCTGGCAATCTGGCGGGATCCGGAAAAATATGAAAAAGGATTTCAGACCATACAGGGTCTGTATGCAATCGGAAGCGGAGGGATCTTTGGCAAGGGGTTTGGGAACAGTCTGCAGAAGCTGGGATTTGTCCCGGAAGCCCAGAATGATATGATATTTTCTATTGTGTGTGAGGAAACGGGGATACTGGGAGCCTTTCTGACACTTTTTCTGTTTGGTATTCTGATCTGGAGACTTTGTATTCTGGCATTAAACTGCCGGGATCTGCAGGGAACGCTGCTGTGTGCCGGGATCATGGCACATATGGCGATCCAGGTAGTCCTGAATGTTGCAGTAGTAACGAATACGATTCCCAACACCGGGATCACTCTGCCCTTTGTAAGCTATGGCGGAACTTCTGTTGTTTTTCTTCTGGGGGAAATGGGGCTGGCCTTAAGTGTCAGCAGTCACAGACATGGAAGGATCACATAGAATAACAAGTAAGAGGCCTTTTGGGAGTGGAATACTTGAATGAGATCGATGAGATCATCGTGACCGGAGGCAGGCCGCTGCATGGAAGCGTCCGGATCCAGGGGTCAAAAAATGCGGCACTTCCGGTTATGGCAGCAGCACTCTTAAGCACCGGGACCAGTGTATTGCGGGGATGCCCGAGAATCAGTGATGTATATTTGATGGAAAAGATCCTGAAATATTTGGGGGCAGAAACCTGGTGGGAAGGTCAAGATCTTTATCTGGACTGCAGCCATGCGGACGGCACCATGATACCAGAGTGTTATTCCGGAAAAATGCGTTCTTCCGTGATCTTAATGGGAGCAATGCTGGGACGGAGCAAAAAGGCACAGACAGGATATCCTGGAGGCTGTGTGATCGGGAAGCGGCCGGTGGATCTTCATATCCAGGTTTTGCGCCGCCTTGGGGCAGCTGTGGTGGAAAACGGCGGGATGATCCGGGCATCCTGTGGAAAACTCCGAGGTGCAGAGATGTTTTTTCAAAAAAGAAGTGTAGGCGCTACAGAACAGGGCATTCTGGCAGCGGTCCTTGCAGAGGGAAAAACAGTTCTTAACGGCTGTGCCTGCGAACCGGAAATTTATTGGCTTTGCATTATCTTATTGGAATGGGGGCAAAGATCCGGATTCGTGAAAAAGGCTGTATCTGTATTGAAGGAGTGGAGAAGCTTGAAGCCGGCGATGACTGCATTCCACCAGACCGTATTGTCGCCGGAACCTATCTTATGGCAGCGGCGGCAACCAGAGGAGAGATCATCCTGGAAAATCCGCCTCTGGAGGAAATGGGTGGAATCCTGGATGTATATCGGAAAATGGGTGGACAATGCCGCAGGGTAGGTGGTAAACTAATAGTCAACGGAAAAAATACAGGTTTTCCCCTGGAGCTTCTGGAAACAGAAGTTTATCCGGGATTTCCTACAGACCTGCAGTCTCCTGCGATGGCGGTACTGGCCACGATCCCGGGAGTGAGCAGGATCCGCGAGAAGATTTTTGAAGACAGATATAAAACAGCCTCATGGCTCTGTAAAATGGGAGCACAGATCCAGATCCGGGATGGAGTTGCTGTGATATACGGAGGGCAGCCCCTGACCGGTTGTACTGTGGAAGCAGAGGAGCTTCGCGGTGGTGCGGCACTTGTGATCGCAGCACTTGCCGCGCAGGGGATTACCAGGATCCGGGGCTGTTGTTTCATAGAAAGAGGCTATGAACATATCTGTGAGGATCTGACCGCACTGGGCGGTCTGCTGATAAAGGACAGAGGAACTTTATGAAAACATCAAAAAAAAAAAGTCACTGAAAGCAGTTGGCGTACTTCTTGTCCTGCTGCTGGCAGGAATTATTTTCTTTTTTACGTATTATCAGGTAGATGAAGTGCAGGTGATGGGCAGCAGCCATTACTCCGAAAAACAGATCAGGAAGATGGTACTCAGGGGACCGCTGGCATCCAATTCTGTTTTTGCACCGCTTCTTTATACTAAGCAGAACACAAAAGATGTTCCTTTTGTAGAAGGCTATACCGTAACAAGGCTGAACCGGCACACCATCTGTGTCAGTGTGAAGGAGAAGGATATCGTTGGTTGTATCCTTATCTGGACAGTTACATTTATTTTGACAGAAACGGTATTTTTGTGGAAGGATCCACGGAACGTGACGAAAAAATCCCGTTTTTTGACGGGATCAAAGTCAAAAAAGTGATCCAGAACGAGAAACTCCCCATCAAGGATGAAACGGTGATGAACACGGCAGTTGCTCTTTCTACTATTTTGCAAAAAATGATAAGGTTCCGGATCACATTGAATTTGAAGATGACGGACAGATCAGTCTTGTTTACGGGGATATCACGGTTAAACTTGGAAAGGATGAATATCTGGAAGACAAAATGACCAGAGTTCTGGCTATCCTTCCGATGATTTCCGGAAAAAAAGGAATTCTCCATGCAGAAAATGTAAATGATAATTCCAAGAACATTACCCTGGAGCAGGAACAGGATGAGAGCCAGACTTCCGCAGAAAACTGGACCGGTGGCTATGATGAGGAGGGAAATTATACCGGAGAAGGCGAATATGACGAAAATGGTAACTATGTAGGACCGAAACCGCAGACGGATCTGGAGTATGCGCAGGAAAACTGGGTGGGTGGTTATGATGAAGAGGGAGATTACACAGGCAGTGGTGAGTTACGATGCCAACATGACCTATGTAGCGAAGCCCCACCAGAAGAAACCATGGCAGAAAAAGGAAACTGGAAGGGCGGTTACCGGGAAGACGGCGGCTATGACGGAGTCAGTGAATATGACCGTGATGGCAATTACGTAGGTACTCTGGAGGATTATCAGGCCTCGGCAGAAAGCTCTGGAGACAGAACAGACTCCGAAGATCCAGATGCTCAGAGTACGGATACCAAAGATCCGGAAAATGAAGAAGATTCTTCAGACAGCAGCCCGGACAGCATCGGGAAAGAGGCTGATCACAGCAGTGATCTGGGAGACGGGTCTGAGGATTATGATGAAAATACGTACAGCGATTACAGTGATGAGTACGATTATGAGTAAAGATAAAAAAAGCTTTCTTAATATATAGTACCGGTATTTGGGCATTTTGCCAGAGATTGTTTTGTAAATGTTTCGGTTAATAGAAACAGTGCCGAAATTTAGTGAAAAAAGTATAAAAAAACAAAATTAATGGTTGATTAATTACCGAAAAAAAATATATGATATAACTATGTGTATATGTAGCTTGGAATAGATTATTACACTGAATCGGATATCAGGTAGAAATAAAGGAGGAAGTACATTGTTAGAGATAATGACGAATGAGGCTGAGTCTTCTGCGAAAATTATTGTAATTGGAGTAGGTGGCGCAGGTAATAATGCGGTAAACAGAATGGTGGAAGAGGCCATTGGCGGAGTTGAGTTTGTAGGTGTTAATACCGATAAACAGGCTCTGACACTGTGTAAAGCTCCGACTGTACTTCAGATTGGTGAGAAAATTACGAAAGGTCTCGGCGCGGCGCACAGCCGGAGGTTGGACAGAAGGCAGCTGAGGAGAGCATTGAGGAAGTTAAGAAGATCATCGAGGGAGCGGACATGGTTTTCGTTACCTGTGGTATGGGAGGCGGAACCGGAACCGGAGCTGCTCCTGTGATTGCCGGTGCGGCAAAAGAGATGGGTATCCTGACTGTCGGTGTTGTTACCAAGCCTTTCCGTTTTGAAGCAAAGACCGTATGAACAATGCACTTGCGGGAATCGAGAATCTGAAGAAAGCAGTTGACACTTTGATTGTCATCCCCAATGACAAGTTACTTGAGATCGTTGACAGAAGAACAACCATGCCGGAAGCACTGCGTAAGGCTGATGAAGTTCTTCAGCAGGCAGTACAGGGTATCACAGACCTGATCAATCTGCCGGCTCTGATCAACCTTGACTTTGCAGATGTGCAGACAGTCATGACAGACAAGGGAATCGCTCACATCGGTATCGGTGAGGCAAGAGGCGATGACAAGGCTATGGAGGCTGTACAGCAGGCGGTATCTTCTCCGCTTCTTGAGACAACCATCAAGGGCGCTACTCATGTGATCATCAACATTTCCGGAGATATTTCTCTTATGGATGCCAACGATGCTGCAAGCTATGTGCAGGAGCTTACAGGTGAGGAGGCAAACATCATCTTTGGTGCTATGTATGATGATTCTGTTGCAGATTATGCAAGAATTACAGTTATTGCTACAGGTCTTACAGACAATAACCTTCAGAACACACCATTTGGAAACAGAGCTTCCAATTCTGTATTCGGAAACACCAAAAAACAAGCCAGTCACAGCCAGGTGGTATGAACCTTAACATGCCAAGCTTCAGCCTGCCGACTATGAATTCCACACAGTTTGGAACAAAGGCTCCTACAAGCACTGTTCAGAAAAAGGACATCCAGATCCCGGATTTTCTTAAGAACAGATAATAAATGAACATGATAAGATCCGGCAGAGGTTCCATCTGGAACGTTGCCGGATCTTTTTGACTCTTCGATCAAAAGAAACAGGAATGACTGCTCTGTATGGAAACAGGGGTTCCGTTCAGGATATCAGCATTCGCAGTGAAAAGTATCACATTTTGTATCACAGCAGCGATGAGCATTGACACCGGATACATTGATGGAAGCCGCGGTGCATTTGCAGTGCTCATTGTAGGTACAGTTGTGTGCTTTGCAGTCGATGTTAACGGTCTCACACCCACAGCAGGGATCAGCAGCATTTTTTACAGAACCTTCTTCCTGAGCACGAAAGCTTTCACAGGCGGTATCATCTGCATAACGTGCATCTGCTCCTTCAACATTGATGGCTCCCCGGGAACAGAGAGAATTTTTGTTATAGTAGCAGTTGTGTGCGGAACATTTAAGACTTTGTCATAAAAGTGTCCTCCTGATAATTATGATTTTACCGGAAACCGTCAGCCTGCCGGAATGCGCACCCTGTCTGATCGTCAGCACTGCGATAAAGCCTGACAGATTCCGATGTTGCATAGTATGTCCGAAAGAAGAAAAAATCATACTCAAAAAAATACATAATAATATAAAAAAAAACAGTTGACAAATAGCAGACACCATGGTATTATCTTAAAGTACGTAGCGAAAAGAAAGCAGAGTTCACTCTCACCTCAGCGCTGAAGATAAGCGGCTCAGGTCAATATTGCACAGTACTGCGAACGGATTAACCATCAGTGCGCAGGTGTAATTGTTTGAAGTGTGGACATCTGTCTGCGCTTTTTTTGTGTGGCTTTAGCTATATTAATGAGAAAAAAATAATTCTATCATGTTCATGGAGGTGTACAACAATTAGCGGTTTAATGATTAACGAACAGATCAGAGACAGAGAGGTACGCTTGATTGGTCCGGACGGAGCTCAGCTTGGAATCGTGTCCGCCAGAGAAGCGATGGCGAAAGCGCAGGAGGCAGGACTTGACCTTGTAAAGATTGCCCCACAGGCGAAACCGCCGGTATGCAAGATCATCGATTACGGTAAATACCGTTACGAGCTTGCAAGAAAAGAAAAAGAGGCCAGAAAAAAGCAGAAAACCATCGATGTCAAAGAAGTGCGTCTTTCCCCGAACATTGATACGAATGATTTGAAGACGAAGGTAAATGCAGCAAGAAAGTTCCTTAGCAAGGGTGACAGAGTTAAGGTTACACTTCGTTTCCGCGGAAGAGAGATGGCACACATGGCCAGCAGTAAGCATGTGCTTGACGACTTCGCAGATCTTCTGTCCGATATAGCGACTGTAGAGAAGGCTCCGAAGATAGAAGGCAGAAGCATGACTATGTTTCTGACTGAGAAACGGTAGATATCTCAGTCTTCACGCAACAGCCGGGCAGAACGGGATGCTATATAAAATTTAGAAGTACCAAATCAAGGAGGAATTCATAATGCCAAAAATTAAAACTTGCAGAGCAGCAGCAAAGCGCTTTAAAAAAACAGGTACAGGAAAATTAGTAAGAAATAAAGCCTACAAGAGCCATATCCTTACAAAGAAATCTCAGAAGAGAAAGAGAAATCTGAGAAAATCTACTGTTGTTGATTCTACTAATGTAAAGAGCATGAAGAAAGTATTACCATATTTATAAGATAGAGAAGACGAACAGGAGGAGAATTAAGAAATGGCAAGAATTAAAGGCGGATTAAACGCAAAGAAAAGACATAACCGTACATTAAAACTGGCAAAAGGCTACAGAGGAGCCCGTTCCAAACAGTATAGAGTAGCAAAACAGTCTGTAATGAGAGCTCTTACAAGCTCCTATGCAGGAAGAAAACAGAAGAAACGTCAGTTCAGACAGCTCTGGATCGCTCGTATCAACGCAGCAGCAAGAATGAACGGACTTTCTTACAGCAAAATGATGCACGGCCTTAAGGTTGCAAACATCGACATCAACAGAAAGATGCTTGCAGAGATGGCTGTTAACGATGCAGCAGGCTTCACAGCTCTTGCTGAGATCGCTAAGAAAGCAATCGCATAAGTAAAGTATTAAGAGACGAAGGAGTCCAGGGAATTTTTTCCCCTGGATTTTTTTTTTTGTAAAAAAATTCAGACAATTTGCCGAAAAACGACACAAGCTGTACAGCGGACAAGTGTCCGCGTTGTGCAATCAGACGAAAAACAACAGATAACTAAATTTGCCCTTGAAATAAAAAATATGCGATGCTATAATTTTACCATTAAACATTAGTAACGCGACAAAGCGCAGGAGGAGAGATTATTATGAAGAATTGGAAGAAAGTAATCGGCGTTGCATCAGCAGCAGCGATGACAGCAGCGATGATGATGCCTACATCAGTTTTTGCAGCAGATGAGACATTTAAGATCGGTGTGATCGGACCGATGACAGGTGATTACGCACAGTACGGTACCAACGTATACAACGCAGCCAAGATCGCAGCTGATGAGATCAACGAGAACGGTGGATTCAACGGATATAAAGTAGAGATTCTTGACGCAGGTGATGACCAGGGAGATCCGGAGAAGGCTGTTAACGCATACAATGACCTGATCGATAAAGGAATGCAGATGCTCTGTGGAACTGTAACATCCGGTTCCTGTATCGCAGTAGGAGCTGAGGCAGCTGAGGATACATTCCTCTTCACACCATCCGCAACAGCACTTGACTGTATCACAGCAGGAACAAACGAGTTCCGTATGTGCTTCACAGACCCGGCACAGGAACCAAATCTGCTCAGTACATTTCCGAGCACAAACTTGCAACGAAAGTAGCAGTACTTTATGATTCCGCTGCTGACTACAACTCCGGTGTACATGACGCATTCGTTGCAGCAGCTGCTGATGACGGACTTGAAGTAGTTGCAGATGAGGCTTACACAACAGACAGCAACACAGACTATTCTGTACAGCTTGCAAAGATCAAGAAGAGCGGCGCTGAGCTTCTTTTCCTTCCGAACTACTATTCCGACAATGCGCTGATCCTTCAGCAGGCATCTGAGGCAGGACTTGACATTAAATTCTTTGGTGTAGATGGCATGGATGGTATCCTCAATGTAGAGAACTTCGATAAATCCCTTGCAGAGGGTGTTATGCTTCTGACACCATTCTCCGCAACAGCTACAGATGAGAAGAGCCAGAACTTCGTAAAAGCATACGGCGATGCTCACAACGGTGAGATCCCGAACCAGTTTGCGGCAGATACATATGATGTACTTACGCAATGCAGCTTGCAGCTGACGATGCAAAGATCACACCAGATATGGAAAATGCAGACATCAGTGCAGCAATGAGCGCATCCATGGCAAACATCGAGCTTGACGGACTTACCGGAAAAGCAAAATGGACCGAGGATGGCGAGTGTGATAAAGAGCCGAAAGCATTCGAGATCAAAGACGGTGCTTATGTAGAGATGAAATAAGTAATTTCTGTTAACGTTAGGGGTCAGGGGACGGTCACCTTTAGTGGGAACCGTCCCCTTTTTCCCTTATCAATAAACAATTAAAAGAGGTGCGTTATGAGTTTTATATCTTATTTAAAAGACGGCATCAGTCTTGGCAGTATCTATGCAATCATCGCACTTGGATATACCATGGTTTATGGTATTGCCAAGATGCTGAACTTTGCACACGGAGATGTTATCATGGTGGGAGCTTATATCATCCTTACCTGTATCACAAGAGGCGGCATGTCACCGATCCTTGCTGTGATCCTTTCCGTTGTGATCTGTACACTGCTTGGTGTTGTCATTGAGAAGGTAGCTTACAGTCCACTTAGAAAAGCTTCCTCAAACCTGGCCGTTCTTATCACGGCTATCGGTGTCAGTTATCTGCTTCAGAACCTGGCACTTCTGATCTTCGGCGCAGATGCCAAGAGTTTCGTAGCTGTTGTCAAAGTTCCGTCCATCACACTGTTTGACGGTGAGCTTACCATCAAGGGAATCACCATCGTAACCATCCTTGCATGTATCATTATCATGGTGGGACTTTCCCTCTTTGTAAAAAAGACAAAACCTGGCCGTGCCATGCAGGCGGTTTCCGAGGACAGAGATGCGGCACAGCTGATGGGAGTTAACGTCAATGCGACAATTTCCCTCACATTTGCCATCGGTTCCGGACTTGCAGCGATCGCAGGCCTTCTGCTCTGTCAGACTTATCCGACGCTGACTCCGTACACAGGAGCCATGCCTGGTATCAAGCTTTCGTAGCTGCTGTATTCGGTGGAATCGGTTCGATTCCGGGAGCTATGGTCGGCGCATCCTTCTGGGAATCATCGAGATCTTCGGAAAAGCTTATATTTCTTCCCAGGTTGCAGATGCGATCGTATTTGCAGTCCTGATCGTCGTGCTTCTTGTAAAACCTACCGGACTGTTCGGCAAGAACATCCAGGAGAAAGTGTAAGGTGGCCGATATGAAGAATATGAAAAACAAAACAACAAAAAATAACATGATCAACTATGGAATTGTCATTGTGCTTTTTGTGATCGTACAGGCACTTTCCTCAACTGGAAATCTTTCCAGACTTCTTATGGGACTTCTTGTTCCCCTTTGTGTTTATACCATTGCATCAGTTTCCCTGAACCTGGTAGTCGGTTTTTCCGGTGAGCTGAGCCTTGGACATGCGGGCTTCATGTGCGTGGGAGCTTTTTCCAGTGCCCTGTTTTCACAGGTTGCTGCAGACTCCATTCCGCAGGTTCCTCGCTTTATCCTTGCAATCCTTGTAGGTGCGGCAGTTGCAGCACTGTTTGGTGTGATCATCGGTATTCCGGTACTTCGTCTCCGCGGTGACTACCTGGCTATTGTTACACTGGCTTTTGGTGAGATCATCAAGAACCTGATCAATGTACTTTACATTGGCGTGGATGACAAGGGACTTCACGTTGCAACAAGTGCAGCAGGTCTTCATCTGGAAGCCGGCGGAAAGCAGATTCTCAAAGGTGCCCTTGGTATTTCGGGAACAGCAACTCTTTATAAAGATATCAAGAATTACTTTTTCCTGATCGGCGTGATCCTGCTTCTTCTCACATTGTTTATTGTACAGAACCTTGTAAATTCCAGAAGCGGACGTGCTATTATGTCAACCAGGGACAACCGTATTGCAGCGGAGTCTGTAGGAATCAATATCACCAGATATAAGCTGCTGGCATTTACCATTTCTGCAGCCCTTGCAGGAGTTGCAGGTGTGCTGTATGCACATAACCTTTCTCTTCTTAAGGTTTCTGTATTCGATTACAATATGTCCATTCTGGTACTTGTGTATGTAGTACTTGGAGGAATCGGAAATATCAGAGGATCTATCATTGCAACCATTATCCTCTATGCACTGCCTGAGCTTCTCCGTGGATTCGCAAACTACCGTATGCTGATCTATGCCATCGTATTGATCATCATGATGCTCTTTAACTGGGCACCGGCAGCAAGAGACTGGAGAGCACGTATGGTAGAGAAATTCAAAGGCAAAAAAGAGAAAAAGGAGGTGGCCTGATCATGGCAATGCTGGAAGTAAATAATCTGTCTATCCAGTTCGGCGGTCTTCGTGCTGTTGACGGCTTTAATATGACCATTGAGAAGGGACAGCTCTATGGACTGATCGGCCTAACGGTGCCGGTAAGACAACAGTATTCAATCTTCTCACAGGCGTGTACAAGCCTACCGAGGGAATCATTAAACTGGACGGCCAGGACATCACAGGAAAAAGCACCATTGAGATCAACAAGGCCGGAATCGCAAGAACCTTCCAGAATATCCGTCTTTTCAAGGATATGCCGGTTCTTGACAATGTAAAAGTAGGACTTCACAATCACCATCCATACTCCACACTGACCGGAATCTTAAGGCTGCCGAAGTATTACAAGGTAGAAAAAGAGATGAATGAACGTGCCATGGAGATACTGAGGGTGTTTGACCTGGATAAGGAAGCAGACACTCTGGCAGGAAATCTGCCTTATGGTAAACAGCGTAAGCTGGAGATCGCCAGAGCTCTTGCCACAGAGCCAAAGCTTCTTCTCCTGGATGAGCCGGCGGCTGGTATGAACCGAATGAGACACAGGAGCTGATGGATACTATCCGTTTTGTGCGGGAGCATTTTGATATGACTGTTCTTCTGATCGAGCACGACATGAAACTGGTGGGCGGTATCTGTGAGGAACTTACAGTTCTGAACTTCGGTCAGGTACTGATCCAGGGTGAGACATCTGCAGTGCTGAAAGACCCGACGGTTATCACTGCATATCTGGGAGAATAAGGAGGAACGAGACAATGGCAATGTTGGAAGTAAAGGACCTCCAGGTCTATTATGGTGTGATCCAGGCTCTGAAGGGAATTTCTTTTCATGTAAATCAGGGAGAGGTTATTGCGCTGATCGGTGCCAATGGCGCCGGAAAGACAACCACACTTCAGACACTTACCGGAATTCTTTCTCCGAAGTCCGGAAGCATTGTGTTTGAGGGAAAAGACCTCACAAGAACACCGGCGCATAAGATCGTAGAGATGGGTATGGCGCATGTTCCGGAGGGAAGACGTGTATTTGCGGATATGTCCGTTTATGAGAATCTGCTTCTTGGAGCCTATACAAGAAAGGACAAGGCAGAGATCGCAGAGAGTCTTGCAAGTGTATACAAGAGATTTCCGCGTCTGGAAGAACGTAAAGGACAGCGTGCCGGAACACTTTCCGGTGGTGAGCAGCAGATGCTTGCCATGGGACGTGCACTGATGAGCAGACCAAGGATCATTTTGATGGATGAGCCGTCCATGGGTCTGTCGCCGATTTTTGTAAATGAGATTTTTGACATTATCCGCGAGGTAAGTGAGAGCGGAACTACAGTGCTTCTGGTTGAGCAGAATGCGAAGAAGGCTCTTTCCATTGCGGACAGAGCGTACGTTCTGGAAACAGGAAGCATTACTATGGATGGAAAGGCAGAGGATCTTCTGAATGACGAGGCCGTTCAGAAGGCATATCTTGGAGAGTAGGGGGAAAGACATGGATAATTTCGTAATTACCATTGCAAGACAGTATGGAAGCGGTGGACGTACCATCGGAGAGGAGCTTGCAAAGAAATTAGAGATTTCTTACTATGACAAGGATATCATCCGCATGGCATCTGAGGAGAGCGGCATTCATGAGCAGCTTTTTGGAAGGGCAGATGAAAATGTCAGCACAAAGCAGAGATTTTTTGCAAAGTCCGGAATCTACAAGGGTGAGCTGATCCCGCCTCAGAGCAAGGATTTTACATCCGATGAGAACCTGTTTAATTATCAGGCAAAGGTGATCCGGCAGCTGGCAGAAACAGAGTCCTGTGTGATCATCGGACGTTGTGCAAATATGATCCTGAAGGATTATTCCAATGTTCTTCGTGTGTTTGTTTACGGAGACTGGGATTTCCGTATCCGTGAGGCAAGCAAGAAGCTCAGCGGAACCACAAAGGACATTGAGAAATTCATGCATAAAGATGACAAACGCAAAGAAGATTTCTGCAAACGATTCATGGGTGTTGACTGGACAGACATGACGAAATACAATCTGTGCCTGGACAACGGTACCCTTGGCTATGAGAAATGCGTGGAGGAGATCGAGAGTGCACTTGAGATCCTGAAGAAATAAGACATATATCAGAGAATACTCCCCGGGAAAGAAGAGCAAAAAGTCTTTTCCCGGGGATTTTTTCATATATTGTGGAAAAGTATATTTGATCCGGCGGGAAATATGGATAAGCGAAAAAAATATTTCTGTGTAGTGGCAGTGGTATTGATCCTGCTCAGCGGATATGGAAAAATCTCAGACAGTGCATTTCAAATGCAGGTGACCAGAATGATCGCCGGTGAGGGGATGCTCCGGCTGGTGGCGGCACAGTACGGACAAAAAGCAGCAGAACCGGTGGCTGAGACAGCCTCTGACAGAAGCGAAAAAGAGGATCGTCCACGTGTGGCTCTTACCTTTGATGACGGACCGAATGCAACATATACACCTCTGCTTCTGGATGGCCTGCGGAAGCGTGGGGTCCATGCCACATTCTTATGGGAAAAATATCCGGGGAAATGAGGAGATCGTAACGCAGATGCAGAGAGACGGCCATCTCATCGGTAATCACACGTATGATCACGTGCAGCTTGATAAGCTTCCAGGTGATCAGGCCTGTCAGCAGATCATAAAGACGAATAATGAGATCTACGAGATCACCGGAGAGTATCCCATGTATCTTCGCCCGCCCTACGGTGCCTGGCCGAAGGATCTGGAGCTCTGCGTGACCATGCTGCCGGTATTCTGGGATGTGGATACCCTGGACTGGAAATCAAAAAATGTCCGTTCTGTGGAAAATATCGTAAAAAGACAAGTGAAGGATGGCTCCATTATCCTGATGCATGACAGCTTTTCTACCTCTGTGGAAGCAGCCCTGGAGATCGCGGATATGCTTACGGAAGAAGGATATGACCTGGTAACTGCAGATCAACTGCTTGTAATGTAACTGTGATCTGCCGAAAAGGCAGAAACGATTGCTTTTTTATGTGCAAACAGGTAAAATTATAAAAATAAGGAATCTGTCCGTATGCCGGAAACAAATGAAACGATCGTTGCCGGATACAGATCTATGAAAAGAATACGGATCGTGAATATCCGCTTTTTACAGAAAATACAGGAGTGAAAGCCATGGATTTATTTGAATACGCAAAGTCAAAAACGCTGGATCAGGAATCGCCCCTTGCATCCAGGCTGCGTCCGCGAACGCTGGATGAGGTGGTGGGGCAGCAGCACATTGTAGGAAAAGATAAATTGCTGTATCGTGCTATAAAGGCGGATAAGCTGACATCTGTTATCTTTTACGGCCCTCCGGGAACCGGAAAGACCACCCTGGCAAAAGTCATCGCCAATACTACAAGCGCCAGCTTTACGCAGATCAATGCAACCGTAGCAGGGAAGAAAGATATGGAAGCAGTTGTAAAGCAGGCACAGGACGATCTCGGCATGTATGGGAAAAAGACCATTCTGTTCATTGATGAGATCCACCGTTTCAACAAGGGACAGCAGGATTATCTTCTTCCTTTTGTTGAGGACGGAACCCTCATTCTTATCGGGGCCACAACAGAGAATCCATATTTTGAGGTAAACGGAGCGCTTCTTTCAAGATCGATCATCTTTGAACTGAAGTCCCTGGAGATACCGGAAATAAAGGAACTGATCCTGCGTGCGGTTAACGATCCGGAACGTGGAATGGGAAGCTATGGGGCGGTGATCGAGGAGGATGCTCTGGAATTTCTGGCAGATATGGCAGGAGGAGACGCCAGAAGCGCTTTAAACGCCATAGAGCTGGGAATCCTCACCACACCTCGGGATACAGACGGTAAGATCCATCTGACCCTTGAGGTGGCTTCTGAGTGTATCCAGAAGCGTGTGGTGCGCTACGATAAGAACGGGGACAATCATTATGATATCATTTCCGCCTTTATCAAGAGCATGCGAGGCTCCGACCAGATGCGGCAGTCTATTATCTGGCAAAAATGCTCTATGCAGGAGAAGATGTGAAATTTATCGCAAGAAGAATCATGATCCTTGCCTCTGAAGATATCGGAAACGCAGATCCCCAGGCCCTCTGCGTGGCGACGGCAGCAGCACAGGCAGTGGAACGTGTGGGAATGCCGGAGTCAGATCATTCTTTCCCAGGCAGTTACATACATGGCCTGTGCACCCAAGAGCAATTCTGCAGTAAATGCCATACAGGAAGCCATGCGCTGCGTGAAGGCGAAGAAGACAACCGTTCCGGCGCATCTGCAGGATGCCCATTATGGTGGCCACGAAAGTCTGGGTCATGGTATCGGATATAAATATGCCCATGATTATCCAAATCATTATGTAAACCAGCAGTATCTGCCATCAGAGATCGAAGGGGAGCATTTTTACGAACTCAGTGATATGGGATATGAAAAGAAACTGAAAGAGCACATGAAGAAGATCCACGAAGAAGCGAAATAAATGAATATAAGTAAAACGGAGGAGCCTCTCAGAGAAGCTCCTCCATTATTTTGTCATAAACATTCTGGTATTTATAAGGCCAGCTTTCGCATACAGACTGTGCAGCAGCAAGATTTGGAACATTGATACTGAGATCAACGATGCTGACACCGCTTTCAATGATACGCAGACGTACCGAGTAGCTGCCCTCTTTGGTGGGATAGTAATCAGCAGGAGTCAGGAGATGTTCTTCGATCTTGCAGTGGAGAGAATTGAGATATTCTTCCACTTCTTTCTTGATGTCAGAAGAAAGTTCTTTGGAAAAATATTTCAGAGTGTTTTTTCCCTCCGAGGTCAGTCGATAGTAACTGCGGTTGGATTGTGAAGACATTTCCACCAGATCTGCCTCCACAAGTTCGGAAACTGCCTGCTGGAGCTGAAAATAATTGGTGTATTTCCGGTCCAGGATAAAATCGGTGATCTGGGAATTTGTGAGATCCCCATCGGAATTCTGCAGCATATATAAAATAATAAGCTTATAGGTTGTAAAAGGTGATGCCATAAGAATCCTCCTTTTTACTGGCTGCGGGAAAGGGCTTCGAGAGCTTTTCCCTGAAAACTTGCTCTTTCTTTCATCCGGTGATGAAGAAGATTTAAAACTTCTCGTTTGCGGCTGGCCCATAAAGGTGCGATCAGCAGATCCTTCGGTCCGTCGCCGGTGACCCGGTGGATCACGATATCCGGTCTGAGATGTTCCAGGCAGTCAATGACAAGGTCCAGATACTCGTCCCGTTCATAAGTACGGAAAAGACCGGCTTCATGATCAGCGGCAAGATCTGTACCACGCAGTACATGAAGAAGCTGCAGCTTGATTCCCTGGATATCCATGCGTTCAGATAAGCCATTGTTTCCAGGATATCCTTCCGGCTTTCGCCGGGAAGCCCCAGGATGGTGTGGACGATCACTTCGATGTCGCCTGTACGGAGATTTTTCACTGCGGTATCAAAACAGGACAGTGGATAGCCGCGCCGTATATATCTGGCGGTATCTTCATGGATAGTCTGGAGTCCCAGCTCCACCCACACCGGTTTGATCTGGTTCAGGGAATAAAGAAGCTCCAGTACATCATCTCCCAGACAGTCCGGTCTGGTACCAATGGACAGTGCCACGATATCCGGATGAGAGATGGCTTCTGTGAAGATCTTATGCAGGTGTTCCACAGGAGCGTATGTGTTTGTATATGCCTGAAAATAGGCGATATATTTATGAATCGGGCGTTTGGAAGAGAGACTTTTGATCTGTGTGTTGATCTGTTCTGTAATGGAAAGAGCGGCGTTTGCTGCAAAATCTCCGCTTCCGCCCTGGCTGCAGAAGATGCAGCCTTTTTTGCCCAGGGTGCCGTCACGGTTGGGACAGGACATGCCGCCGTTTAATGCAACCCGGTAGACCTTTTCGCCGTATCGCTCCCGGAGCATATAGTCCAGAGAATGATAAGGCTTGTCGTTCCAGCGTTTCATTATGCCTCTTTCAGTTCGTTTTTCTCTTCGTCATTTTCTTCGTCTTCATCTTTAGGTATATAGTTATCGAAGATCTTTACAAAAATCTTTGATTTCCAGTAGGCCAGCGTGGAAAATCCCATCAGAATAAAGAGCATGATCAGGATGGATGTAAACTGTGCGTAGCTCACATAAGCAAAAAGCCACATCAACAGGAGCGGAGACGCAGAGATCACAAGCATCAAAAGTGTCAGCGGAAGATGGCGGACGGACATCAGGAATGCATTTACAAAGGTATTCTTGACGGAATTAAAAAATTTGGAAAGGATCGGATAAATGTACAGAAGGATCATCGCATAGATTAGTGCAAATGCAATGAACAGACTGAAAAGTCCTTTGTACATAGCTCCGCTTCCGGCTCTGGCGATCCGAAGATCGATAAACAGAACAGCAGCGGTGAGGAGCATGATGATATTGATGATGGTCGCCTGTTTGAAATTCTGTTTGAATGAGCGGAAAAAGCTGCGGGCAATATAAGATTCTTCGTCTCTTGCCATCTTCAGTGTGACATAGTAGAGAGCTGTTATGGAGGCGCCTGCGGTGACAACCGGAATACAGCAGAGGATGCACAGAAAATTCAGAAGAAGCAGATCTGCTACGCGTCCCATGAACACGAAGAATTTGTTGTCCATGTTGAAAAAACGATTCATTTGATAAGTCTCCTTTTCTTTGGGATATTATTTTAAGTATACCCAATCACAGCAGAAAAAGCAAATCCCAAATGTTTTCCGAGACTGTGGAAGCAGGAAAATCATGTGTCCGCCATAGAAAGACAAAATAGTGAAATAGTTTATTAAATTTCCCTAAAAGACTTGCTTATCACGAATTAGAGTGTTAAAATATCAGTATTGTATTAGACGAAATTTATGTATTTTAAAGGAGCGTAACAATGAGCAAAAAAATCAGGACGGAGCTGTGGATCATCTTTTTGAAGCGATCCTGTGCCTGAAGGATAAGGAAGAGTGTTATACATTTTTTGAGGATGTGTGCACCATCAATGAGCTGCTTTCTTTATCTCAGCGCTTCGAGGTAGCCAAGATGCTTACCGATAAGCGTACATACCTTGATATTTCCGAGAAAACAGGAGCTTCCACAGCTACGATCAGCCGTGTGAACCGTTCCCTGAACTATGGAAATGATGGTTATGAGATGGTATTTGCACGTATGAAGAAGGATAACGGGGAGCAGGGCGGCGAAGCAGAATAAGGCTTACGTCCATACCGTGGTGATAACGGATAATGCTGTAACGAAAAAGAGACAGGCGATCACACGTCTGTCTCTTTTTTTCGGTGCGTCCGGCGACGCACGTTTATGACCGGATGTAAGCTCCGGATATTATTTGTCTTTTTTTGAGGAATCAGTATCTTTTGAGGAATTCATGTGGTCGATCATGTTTTCGATGATCATTTTTTTCATGTATACGTCGAAGCTAAGAAGACAGATGAAGGAAAACTGGTGAAGGAATTCCTTATCCTCCGGGTCGCGTCCTCAAAGATCTCTCCGGCACTTTTGAAACGGCGCATAAGATCCTTTCCAGGTAACGGATCTGTGACTGCTCCATACTGAAAACCTCCCGGTAGATGTAAGTCATGTCCTTTTCTGTAACGGACTTGAAGTATTTCTCGGTGATCGGTCCCAGAAGGGTCTGGATATCACTGATGGAGAGGATATTTTTAAATTAGTAGATAAAGATCAGCATCAGCAGATGCTCCCGGGAATACCGCTTTTTTTCCGGCGGGGGAAGGAGCTTGTTCTTTGCGTAATTGTTGATCATGGTCTTGGTCAGGATCTTGTCATCATCATGACGCTTGGTGGAAGCGAGATTATCTTCCATAAAGGTCGTGACCTGATCCATGTAAAGATCGATATTGGGAATTTCATCGGGTTTTATATAATCAAGCTCAGCAATTTTTGCAAAAATGCTGTTCATCATTTCTTTTTCGTTTTCTGTCATTGCATTATCACCTCTGCTCCTTATTATATAGTTTTAAATACTACTTGTAAAGAAACTTTTTTTCAGAGAGGTGGGTTTACCGGAAAGTAAAGTCATGATAGTATATAAAAGATACTGTTCATATGGAAAAAGAAATGGAGATCAAAATGAGTATACATGATGCTTTGGACACATTGAATCCTATGCAGCGGGAAGCTGCCGTACATACAGAGGGACCACTTCTGATCCTCGCAGGAGCTGGTTCCGGAAAAACAAGAGTGCTGACCCACAGGATCGCCTATTTAATGGAAGAAAAGGGTGTAAACCCATGGAATATCCTGGCGATCACCTTTACCAACAAGGCCGCTAGTGAGATGCGGGAACGTGTGAATAAAATTGCGGGAATGGGTGCGGAGAGCGTATGGGTCTCCACCTTCCATTCCGCCTGCGTGAGGATCCTGCGCAGACATATTGAGGTGCTGGGCTTTGGCAGTAATTTTACCATTTATGATGCCGACGACCAGAAAACAGTCATGAAGGAAATCTTCCGGAAGTTTGATATCAATACCAAGATCTACAAGGAACGAGGCGTTCTTGCTGATATTTCCCATGCCAAGGATGAACTGATCACACCGGAAGAGATGGAGCTGAATGCAGGCGGCGACCCGGACGCACGGAAGATTGCAGGTATGTATAAGGAATATCAGTCTATCCTCCGGGGAAACAATGCACTGGATTTTGATGATCTGATCGTGAAGACTGTGGAGCTTTTTCAGCATAATCCGGATATCCTGGACTATTATCAGGAACGTTTCAAATATATTATGGTGGATGAGTATCAGGATACCAATACTGCCCAGTTTAAATTTGTAAGTCTTCTTGCTGAGAAATACAAGAATCTCTGTGTGTTGGTGATGATGATCAGTCCATTTATCGTTTTCGTGGAGCAAATATCGGGAATATCTTAGGCTTTGAGAAGGTTTTTCCTGAGGCTAAGGTGGTGCGCCTGGAACAGAATTACCGTTCTACCCAGAACATCCTCAATGCAGCCAATGAGGTGATCGTCAATAACACAGAGCGTAAGGAAAAACGCCTCTGGACAGAGAACGAAGAGGGCGATAAAGTACATTTCCGTCAGTTCAACAACGGATTTGAGGAAGCTGAGTATGTTGCAGGAGAGATCATCCAGGGACGCCGCAACGGGAAATTCCAGTACAAGGACTGTGCAGTACTTTATCGGACCAATGCCCCAGTCTCGTCTCTTCGAGAGAAATTTCTCCTGGCAAATGTTCCTTATAAGATTGTCGGCGGCGTGAACTTTTATGCCCGCAAAGAGATCAAGGATCTGTTAAGCTATCTGAAGACCATTGACAATGCCAGTGATGATCTGGCTGTGCGCAGGATCTTAAATGTGCCAAAAAGAGGGATCGGACTCACCAGCATCGGCCGTGTCCAGGACTATGCGGATATGATGAACCTGAGCTTTTACGATGCGCTCCGCGTGGTGGAGGAAGTACCGTCCATTGGCAGGGCAGCAGGAAAGATCAATGATTTTGTATCCTTTATCCAGGGACTGAAAAAGTAAGGCAGAGGCCTATACAGTCCGTGAAACCCTGGAAGAGGTCATTGAGCTTACCGGTTATGTGAAGGAACTGGAGGCAGAGAAAACGGAGGAGGCCCAGGCGAGGATCGAAAATATCGATGAGCTGATCTCCAAGACAGAATCCTTCCAGGAAGCCATGGAGGAGGCCGGACAGCGGCAACACTTTCTGCATTTCTGGAGGAGATCGCACTGGTGGCAGATATCGATTCTGTTGATCCGGATCAGGATTATGTGCTGCTGATGACCCTTCACAGTGCCAAGGGACTGGAATTCCCAAATGTATTTATCGTGGGAATGGAGGACGGTGTTTTTCCGGGATATGCTTCCATCTGGTCCGGTGATCCGTCGGATATCGAGGAGGAGCGAAGGCTCTGTTATGTGGGGATCACCCGTGCCATGAAGGAACTGACTTTAACCTGTGCAAAACAGCGGATGATCCGTGGGGAGACTCAGTATAACCGTGTGTCACGTTTTGTAAGGGAGGTTCCACGGGAGCTGGTAGATCTTGGACATACCATTCAGGAGAAAAAGCCCAGGGTAGATGATATCGTATCTCCGAAAAGCGCCTATGCCCAGATGAAAATGAATTTCCAGGCAAAGAGCACCCTGCAGAAAAAAGATTTCACAGTGAAGAAGGCGGACAGCCTGGACTATGGTGAGGGAGACACGGTCCGTCATGTGAAATTCGGAGTCGGTATCGTAAAAAATATCGCAGACGGCGGCAGAGACTACGAAGTGACGGTAGACTTTGACAAAGTCGGCGTGAAAAAAATGTTCGCAGGTTTTGCCAAGCTGAAAAAGATCTGAGAGGGATCTCTCCGGGCAGACTATTTCTGCAAAAAACTGTAAAAATCCGGCCTCAAGGTTGTAATTGGAAAACCGGTATGTTAGAATCAGTATCAGCGTAATTGAATTGCTGTGAAGTGGACAGTATCACCGGCACATATGCTGCCGGATACTGTGAGAGGGAATCGGGTAAAAAGCCTGAGCGGTTGCGGCCACTGTATACAGAAGAAGGGATTTCACATGCCATTGCAGAAACTTATGTGAGAAGGCGAAATCCCGATGTCAGAGAGATTCTGGAGAAAATTCTGATACATCATTCATGATCGGCTAAAAGATGAATGGTGTATCAGTTTTTATTTTGCGGAGTTTTTTCTGAGTCTGTAAGTCAGGAAACCTGCTTGACAGTATGTAAGTGGGAGCTTCCGTACAAAGTGTTCCGTGCAGATTTTATGAAGCCCCATCTTTTCGGTTACCCATAGGCAACAGGAGATAAAACAGGCGAAAAGAGAGGAAATGAAATGAAAAACAAGTATGTATCCACAAGAATCATGGCAATGGTAATGGCAGCGGCAATGACCGTATCAGCAGCTCCGGCTGTTTATGCCGCAGAGAGAGCAGACTCCGAGACCATCAAGGAAGACAACCAGCCGGCAGCAGAAGACAGTACAGAGTCTGCAGACACCGAAGATTCTTCCGCAGAGGCAACCAAGACAGAATATCCTCTGACCATCACAACCTATGATTACGATGGAAACGAAATCGAAACCACTTATGAAAAAGCACCGGAAAAAGTCCTTGCTGTATATCAGGGAAGCATTGAGACTATGCTCGCACTTGGTCTGGAAGACCACCTGGTAGCTACCGCAGGTCTTGATAATGAAGTTCCGGAAGATCTCAAAGAAGCATTCTCAAAAACAAATTATCTTGACGAATTTACCCCATCCCTTGAAACTGTAACAATGCTGGAGCCGGACATGATCTTATCCTGGAGCTCTCTTTTCTCTGATAAGAATCTGGGAAATGTAACAGACTGGATCGACAAAGGCTGCAACACTTACTACAACACCAATACTCGTCCGGACGGCGACAGAACACTGGAAAATGAATTCACAGATATCTTAAATATCGGAAAGATCTTTGATGTACAGGACAAAGCACAGGCTATCGTTGATGATGCAAAAGCAGTGATCGACAAAACTCTTACTGCAACTGCAGATGTAAAAGACAAACCAAGCGTAATGGTATTGGAGCCTCTTGGAGATGACATCACAAACTATGGCGTAAAGAGCCTTGGCGGAGATATGGTAACACAGTTAGGCGCAACTCTTGCAAACCCGGATGCTTCCACCGTTGGAAAAGAGGATATCATCGCAGCCAACCCTGACGTGATCTTTGTGGTTTACATGCCATATGCAGGAGATGATCCGGAAACTGTTAAGAACAGCCAGCTTGCAGTGATCCAGGATGATGAGTCCCTGAAGAGCCTTGACGCAGTAAAGAACGGACGTGTTTACCCGATCATGCTCAGTGAGATGTATGCAAGTGCAACACGTACCCAGGACGGAATCGAAACTTTTTGCAAAGGGATTATATCCGGACGTAAATCTTGACTGATCGGAGAAAATGCAGTGAAAGAAACAGCTTCACAGAGAAAAAAGATAAGGTGCTCAGAACATCCATGTATGTGGCAGTTCTCATCGGACTTGCAGGATTCCTTATTTTTCCATACTTGCAGCCATCACTTTTGGAAATGCGGATCTGTCACTGAAGGATGTATACAGCGTTATCGCTTATAAATTGTTTCATATAAAAAGTCTGTCCGCCTATGCGGAAGGCGCAGTTCATGATGTTGTGTGGCTGATCCGGCTGCCTAGAGTCCTTCTGGCTCTGGCAGTTGGAATGGCTCTTTCCGTGTGCGGCGTGGTGATGCAGGCTATCGTGCAGAACCCGCTGGCAGATCCGTATGTGCTGGGTATCTCATCTGGTGCATCTCTGGGTGCCACACTGGCCATCATGCTTGGAATCGGAAGCTTTCTTGGTGGAAACTCTGTGGGAATCACAGCTTTCATTGGCGCGATGATCACTTCTTTTGCGGTGATCGCCATTGCAAACATGGGTGGAAAGGCAACTTCCGCAAAACTGATCCTTGCGGGAATGGCGGTCAGCGCAGTCTGTTCTGCTTTTTCCAATTTTGTCATTTATATTACCAATGACAAAAATGCGGCAACAGAAGTTATGAAGTGGAGCATGGGAAGTCTTGCCGGAGCAAGCTGGACCAGAGTGGGTGTAATGCTTCCGGTCACGCTGGTGTGCGTGGCTGTTTTCTGGACGCAGTACCGGAACCTGAATCTGATGCTTCTGGGAGATGACGTATCCATTACCCTTGGAACAGATCTGCACAGACTGCGGACTTTTTATCTGATCGTTGCTTCTGTTATGATCGGATTTGCCGTGTACTGTGCCGGTGTAATCGGATTTGTGGGACTGGTGATCCCTCATGTGGTCCGGATCCTTTTTGGAACAGATCACAGAAAACTGCTCCCCTTAAGTGCGCTTCTTGGTGCATCGTTTCTGATCTGGTGCGATGTGGCATGTCGTGTGATCCTTAAAAATTCCGAGATGCCCATCGGTGTGCTGGTATCCATTATCGGTGCTCCCTGCTTTATTTATCTGCTTGTGCGGAAATCCTATGGATTCGGAGGTGCCCGGTAATGAAGATCACCACAGAAAATATTCAGGTTGGCTTTCATGCCAGACAGATCCTGAAGGGAATCTCCATGGAATCCCAGGATAAGGAACTGGTAGGAATCATCGGACCAAACGGAAGCGGAAAATCCACTTTGCTGAAATGCATTTACCGTATTCTGAAACCAGACGCAGGAGCCGTGTATCTGGACGGCGAGGAGCTTCATTCCATGAGTGTTCGAAGCTCTGCGAAAAAAATGGCCGTGGTGGCACAGCACAATTATTATAATTTTGATTTTACGGTCCGCGAGGTGGTTCTTATGGGGCGTGCGCCTCATAAAAAGACTCTGGAACGGGACAATGCAAAAGATTACCAGATCGTGGATGAAGCGCTGAAAACCGTACAGATGGAGGCGTTTGCAGACCGTACCTTTTCCACTCTTTCCGGAGGAGAGCAGCAGAGGGTGATCCTGGCAAGAGCACTTGCCCAGCAGACCTCTGCACTGATTCTGGATGAGCCTACCAATCATCTGGACATTACCCACCAGATCATGCTGATGGAGCTGGTGAAAAAACTTAATGTAACCGTGATCTCCGCTATTCACGATCTGAATATTGCAGCAGCATACTGTGATAAGATCTATGTACTGAAGGACGGAGTTCTGGAAGGTTACGGAACGCCGGAAGAAGTCCTGACCCCGGAGCTGATCCGCAGGATCTATAAAGTAGAAGCGGAGATCGTTTACGACAGCCGCGGAAAGATGCATATTTTGTTTTTATGATTCTGGCTGTGAGGCGGGATGCATAGAGGGAAAAAGATGAAAAAGATCGGGATTTTGACATGCCTTAATTCCAATGATGTGTGTACCAGGGCAGGATGTCTGTCTGCATTTCGGGAAAGAAGAGATTTTTTTCCCGGCTATCCGGAAGATACGATTCTGGCAGCTGTGATGACATGCAACGGATGCAAAGAAACCAATGCAAAAGAACCTGCTGAAGATGAGGGGATTTTGGAAAAGGCAGATCGGCTGGTCAGTGAAAAGATCAGCGTCATCCATGTCGGGGTATGCCGTCTGAATGAGGAAAAAAAAGGAATGTCCGCGGATAACACAGATCTGCGGTCTGATAGAAGAACGCGGGATCAAAGTGATCCGAGGAACCCATAAAGAATAAGAGAAAACCGCCGTATCTTTCCGGAAATGCCGGAAATACGGCGATTTTTTTTACAGAATGTTTCTGCGAAAATTTGTGTAAGTTCTGGTAAAACCAGACATATGGTGGTATAATAAGAACATTAAAAAAAGGCTCGGGTGCAGCGACCTCAAAAAACGCTGCGCTGCAGATTTACTGACAGAAAGTACAGCCGAACAGAAAGAAAGGATGGTGCAGTGTTATGAATTTAAATACAACAAAACTTGAAGAACTGCTCGCAACACTGAAGAAAAAAGAAGAAGAGAAAGATAAGAACACAGTCCTTTGGGTACTGGCGATCATCGGTGCTGTTGCAGCTGTTGCCGGTATTGCGTTTGCAGTATACCGTTTCTTCGCTCCGGACTATCTGGAAGATTTTGAAGAAGATTTTGATGATGACTTCGATGATTATTTCGAGGATGAGGAAGAGTAAGAACTTTCACTGCAGAGGCTGTTTTGAGCAGATCAGAATGGCTGTCTGTTATGTATGAATATGAGAAGCGGATAATTGAAGCCCCGGCGCGATACCGGGGCTTGATTTTTGAAAACGGACCGTGAAACGCTGGCGTTCATGAGCAGACAGTAAAGAGGATCCTGAATGTTCGAACTATTGTCTGCTGGTTATAAAACAGAAAGAGGATTTATGAAAAAAGGTGAAATTTACGAAGGTATTATAGAAAAAGTGGAATTTCCAAACAAAGGTTTTGTTTGGGTTGATGACCAGAAAGTAATTGTAAAAAACGGAATCCCGGGACAGAAAGTCCGGTTTATGATCAATAAGAAACGTTCCGGCCGGGCGGAAGGACGTCTTCTGGAGGTCCTGGAGAAATCTCCGCTGGAGACAAGAGAACCTGCCTGTCAGGAGTTTCCGGCATGTGGCGGCTGCATGTATCAGACCATGAGCTATGAGGCACAAAAGGAGATGAAGGAATGTCAGGTGAGGGAACTTCTGGATGGGGCAGTAAGAGAAAGTCTGGCTAAGATCGGGAAGAACGGTGATGTGACAGAAGAAGCTGAGTCTGCAGATCGTTTATATCACTGGGATGGGATCTATGGCAGTCCCATTGAGTTCGGGTACCGCAATAAGATGGAGTTTTCCTTTGGGGATGAGTATAAGGATGGGCCGCTGTCCCTTGGACTTCACAAAAAGGGAAGCACTTACGATATCCTGAATACAGATGATTGTAACTGGTGCATCCGGATATGACGAAGATCCTTGTCTGTGTGCGGGAGTTTTTCCTGGAGCGTAATGCCAGCTCTATAAAAAGCTGCAGCATGTGGGGTATCTTCGACATCTTCTTCTTCGAAGAGGCGTCACAAGTGGTGAGATCCTGGTCCATGTGGTAACCACCACCCAGGAAGAATATGATCTGGAGCCTCTGAAAGATCAGCTTCTTGCACTTCCGCTGGAAGGGAAGATCGTGGGGATCATGCACATTTTAAATGATTCTTTATCCGACGTGGTACAGAGCGACGAGACGAAGATCCTTTATGGAAAGGATTATTTCTATGAAGAACTTCTTGGACTGAAATTTAAGATCAGCACCTTTTCCTTTTTCCAGCCAAATTCCCTGGCTGCAGAGATCCTGTATTCCAAGGTGCGGGAATATGTAGGAGATACCAGAGATAAGGTAGTGTTTGATCTTTACAGCGGAACAGGAACTATTGCACAGCTTGCGGCGTCCGTTGCCAGCGAGGTGATCGGTGTGGAGATCGTGGAAGATGCGGTAAAAGCCGCCAGAGTAAACGCTGCACTTAACAACATCAATAACTGTCGTTTTATTGCCGGAGACGTGCTGAAGGTTCTGGACGATGTGCCGGAGAAACCGGATGTGATCATCCTTGATCCGCCAAGAGATGGTGTTCACCCCAAAGCCCTTCCAAAGATCCTGGCTTACGGCGTAGACCAGATCGTATACATTTCCTGTAAGGTTACAAGTCTTGTGAGAGACCTCCCGGCATTTTATGAGGCAGGATATGAGATGACCCACGCCTGTGCAGTGGATCAGTTCTGCCAGGGCGTTCATGTGGAGACTGTGTGTCTCTTGAGCAACCGGAACCGGATGACACGATAGAGATCGACTTAGACTTAGGTGAGCTGGATGCAACCAGTGCAGAGACGAAGGCAACCTATCAGGAAATCAAAGATTATGTGCTGAAGGAATTTGGCTTGAAGGTTTCAAATTTATATATTTCTCAAATCAAAAGGAAATGTGGAATCGAAGTAGGAGAAAACTATAATCTGCCAAAGACAGAAAATCCAAAAGTGCCACAGTGTCCGAAAGAGAAAGAAGATGCTATCAAGGCTGCCCTGAAATATTTTGCGATGATTTAAGGATATCGCTGATTTCAAGGAGGAATAACACATGAAAAGCACATTTGAAAAAATGGGTGGAACCTACACACTTGGCGCAGACGGAATTTACTATCCGAATCTTGTCAGTACAGATGAAGAACCGCATTATGGAAAATATGGAATGATACGAAAAACGTATTTGAAAGAGCATCGTCCGGCAATATATTCACTGTATATATTGGAGGACAGACTGGTGGAACATCTGAATGCTGTGGACGATGAAGCACAGGAGAGGATGGATATTCTGGTGTGTCAGATGATGAAGAGGCAAGGTATTACAGAAGAAACGAAAGCCTGTGACCAGATGGCTTGGGTAGGAACGGTAAATAATATCCGAAATGCGGCGGAAGAGATTGTGTTGAAAGAATTGATTTACAGGTAGACAAAGAGCTGAACAGGTAGGACGAAAAATCCTATTTGTTCAGCTCTTTGTGTTTGTACGGGTTCAAAGAAGAATCAAATTACAATTCTATATCATGTGATTTTTTCTTAGTTCGGACAGGCTGATTTCGTCGCATCTCTTGTTTTCTCTGATATTCAAGTTCCCAGGCACGATGGGAGAAAACATCAGGATCTTCAACATTGAGATAATCTACTTCATTAGCTGCAATATCACGACGGTGATAGTCATAATATTCACCAAAAGTACCTTTGAGATGCTCAATCAGTTTATCCCGGAAAGTAGGTCGGATATGGATTCTGGTATCTAGTAATTCTGTGTATTGCTCCGGTTTAGACAGGGATTTTTCCTCTTGGAAAGCGACAGCATTTTTTTCAAGCTGCCCTTTGAGAGTCATATCCTGAGAATCGAGAATATTCAGATTCTTATCCATCTGGTCGTATTTTCTGGAAAGGCTCGCCATATCTTTCTCTGTGGAACATTCAGCCTGAAACAGCAGCTGTTCTTTGGCAGATTTCAGTTCCTCAATTTCTTCTGTTATGGTTGTAAGCTGCTGATTTAACTTGATATGCTGGAAAGGATTCAGAATACTGGTTTTATTTTTTTGCACATGTAGTTTTTTCTTTTCAGCAACTTTTGCTTTGAGCGTTTTCTTAATGGTATCATATTGATTCAGGATAGGACGAAAATGCTGCATCCAGTCATGGATTACTTCTTTTTGCATCTCATTATGAAGTAAATGATATTGTGTAAAAATCATATGATTGCGGATTGCTTCTAATGTTTCTGCAATTACCGGAATAGATTTTTCGACAGCTTGCACTAATTTTTTTATCTGTGCTTTTAATTCCCGTAGTATTCTGTTATCCGCACGAATTTGACGGTTGATTTCACACCGGTCTGCTATCATCCTTTCTTTTCCATATTCTGGGCAATGTAGCCTTCATGGATGGTTGGCTGTTCGGTGATTCCCTGATCTGCAAAACTACGGTGATCAATAGTGGCATTTATCTGATTAAGGGCAAGCATTTTATTTACGGCATCTGCCCAGTTTGCTCTCCAGAGGCAGAGCTGTTCCTCACTGTTCCATTGTTCGGAAATCGGGTTTTGTCTGCCATACCGGGTGCTTTTTGGATGTTTGTCGATACGTTCATAACCTTTCTCCTGTGCTGCCGAGGGAGTCAGATATACTTCTTTTTCCCAGCTTTATAACGATACTGTTTTTCCCAGCCCTCTTTCTGAGCATCCTTAAATTCAGAAGCAGTAAATCCCTTTTCCTCTCCATCTTTGATGCATAGATATTCTTTTTCGGTTTTATACTGCCATGTTCCGTTTTCGTTTAATGGACGGACAGTAAGTAGAATGTGTGCATGGGGATTGTGACCATCTGTATCGTGAATGGCGAAATCGGCACACATTCCCATATCTACAAAATTCTTTTGAATAAAATTCTGAAGAAGAGAAATATTGCTGTCTTTATCCAACTCAATAGGGAGTGCGACAACAAATTCTCTTGCCAGTCGGCTGTCTTTTGTTTTTTCAGCAGCTTCTACAGCATTCCAGAGTTGCTCCCCGGTTTTTCCATTTAGGCGGAG